>WLWD01001236.1_pt1 | contig 135130 bp, 95 predicted proteins | sample 6712731 | NCBI WGS metagenome assembly WLWD01 (sample SAMN12718690, study PRJNA576275) | sponge metagenome | isolation source: marine sponge | host: Mycale hentscheli | place: New Zealand: South Island, Marlborough, Capsize Point | collected 2014-11-01
CAGAGACAGGAGGTGGGCGTGGTGGCGAGCATGTAGCATCAGAAGCAGCTGAGCAGGGTGATAATCAGGGGGAGGAGGAAGAGGAGGAGTCAGATCTGAAGTTAGCGTGGGAAATACTTGAACTGGCTCGGATCATATGTCAGAGGTGAGTGAGACCACACCCACTTGCACTTCTAATGATTGGAAACCAAATTTATTCTGACATGCCCTTCTAATTTATTTAAATATAGAGTTGTGTTTATAATTCAATGCTATTCTCCAGACACGAAATCTGTGGCCTTGTTTTCCACAGTCCCAACTCCTTCTAGAGGTCTGGGTATAAAAGAAGAATTTTTGACTTGCCCTTAGCCCCTTCTGTTCAAAATTTAAAAAGTAGCCATGCAAAGAGAACCCTCCATAATAGCTCACTATTCTTTCCATTTGATCCACACCACGTTTAAGACGAGTGCACCAACTCACGAACAACTACATAACTATATGTAATCATTTTGCGAGTGATACAATAGATATCCAGTCTAGCTCCTATCAATGACTAGCTAGGATGGGAGCATGTGTTCAACTTGATCCTTGCCAGTACTAATTCAAGTCAGAGGTTGCTTGGGGTGTCTTACTGTGCAGTGTCACCTGGTACATATTGTATAGAGACGTTGTCTTCTTTACTGAACAAAGATCATCTAAACTAGATGATTTCAAGTGTGGTACAGCTTCTAATGCATCTACAACACTTAGGTCTTCATCTTGCAAACACTTGCTCTAAATAGAGCATGGCTCAGTAAGTTTATAAAATAAAGCACAGCCTAATAAAATTTTGCTGGCATGCTGTTCAATTATTATGTTATATAACCTTTCAACTTCTCGTTACCAACAGATTTAACACCTGAATCTTCAGTTAGTGAAATTATATGATTGAGAGCACACAAACTCATAGCTTGTCAATAGCATGAAGCAGCCTCCTGTGACTTACTGACTCATGACTTGTGTGTGTATGTATGTATGTGTGATGTGTGTGTGTGCAGAGAGAAGGGGCGTGACTTCCAGTTGAAGTTATCAGATGTGAATTTGTTACTGGGTGAAGTAGGACTGGAATGTGACCAGTACAGTCAGGCCATCACAGATTTCCAATCCAGTCTCAGACTCAGACTGTTCCTATTAGAGCCCACTGACCGCAGGATTGCTGAAGTGTAAGCCACATTCACTCATTGTGCCAGCCTCCCCTCCTCCTCCTGTGTTGTACTGATATCAGTGTTTCTCCCTCCCTATAGTATCCAGTATATACTATCTAGTCTATGTATACTATCATCATCACCATCATCATTATCTCTCCCTGGTCTTCCTGGGTTGCTATCACCATCACCATCATCATTATCTCTCCCTGGTCTTCCTGGGTTGCTATCATCATCACCATCATCATTATCTCTCCCTGGTCTTCTTGGGTTATTCATGTATTGATTCTGATTTTGTTGTGTCAGACACTTCCACTTGGGGTTGTCCTTCATGTTAGACAAGCAGGGAGACCAGGCAGTGGCTGTGAGTTCACACGATACAATCTAACATAACCCACCTTCATTGGGCGTCTCTCACTTGCAGGCTTACCGGAGTGCAAAGGACACACTCACGAAGAGAGCAGGTGTGTGTGTGTGTGTGTAGTGGGAGATAGGATATGAGTGATTGTGTAAATCTGGAATCATGTGATCCTGGCTGTGTGGGGTGTGGCAAGGATGGGTACAGACACTCCCTGGATAATGTATTTGCAGAAGTTGATGTTAATAGACTTACTGTTATTTGCTGGATACATTAGTATCAGTGGAACATCAATTATCCGAACTAATTGAGGGTTGGGGTGTTTGTAAAATAAAATTAAATGCAAGGCAATGAAAAGAAAGAAAATTATTGCTGCAAGATATATCCATTGAGGAAACAAAGTTGTCAATGTTCCCTGCCTTTCTTGATGTCTGTGATGGTGGACTTGCCAACTTTATAAAGTACTACATCAGTAGCTCCTCCCTTCTTTAACCGCCTGTCTCGACAGAAGTTTGCCTCTGCTCAACAATCAGAAGCTAGCCGCTTTTACAACAAGACGTGACTGAAATAAGTTATTAAACGCATGAGCTGTCTTTTTATCGCTCGATTAATTGACATTTCTAATGATGGACGTTCGGATAGTCAACATTCACTGCATGTTATGTATAGTGTGTTACAGCTATAAAATTTCTGAGCTGTATGTATTTTTCAGTGAGATGTATTCAGCAGTGGAGGCAATGTCCGCAATCTCAGTAGAATACAGACAGTCAGCTCCACTCACTAGCTGAATGAAGTGTGTGTGTGTGTGTGTGTGTGTGTGTGTTTCATAGAGTATCTGAGAGAGAAGATACAAGCCCAGTGTGAAGGAAGTCAGGACTTGGCAGAGGAAGTGTCGGAGTTAGAGGAAGTCATTAAGGATGTGGAGTCCAAGGTAAGATACTATTAAGATATTAGGTGCATTGAAATATCTCGTGCTGTGGAATGGCGGAGTTCTGTTATGTCTAAGTATCTGTGGGTTAGCTGGTGCAATGGTGACTACCGCATAGGAGCTGGGTTAGCTGGTGCAGTGGTGACTACCAGGAGCTGGGTTAGCTGGTGCAGTGGTGACTACCAGGAGCTGGGTTAGCTGGTGCAGTGGTGACTACTATATAGGAGCTGGGTTAGCTGGTGCAGTGGTGACTACCCCTAAGGAGCTGTAGCTGGTGCAGTGGTGACGACCAGGAGCTGGGTTGGCTGGTGTCAGTGGTGACTACAGGAGCCTGGTTAGCTGGTGCAGTGGTGATACCATGAGCTGGGTTGCTGGTTCATTTGTGGGGGGGGGGGGGGGGGGGGGGGGGGGGGGGGGGGGGGGGGGGGGGGGGACACCCCCCAAATAGAGCTGGGTAGCCTGGTGCAGTGGTGACTACCCCCATAGTAGCTGGTTTGCTGGTGCAGTGTTGACTACCCCATAGACTGGGTTAGCTGGTGCAGTGGTGACTACCCCATAGGAGCTGGGTTAGCTGGTGCAGTGGTGACTACCCCATAGGAGCTGGGTTAGCTGGTGCAGTGGTGACTACCCCATAGGAGCTGGGTTAGCTGGTGCAGTGGTGACTACCAGGAGCTGGGTTAGCTGGTGCAGTGGTGACTACCCCATAGGAGCTGGGTTAGCTGGTGCAGTGGTGACTACCCCATAGGAGCTGGGTTAGCTGGTGCAGTGGTGACTACCCCATAGGAGCTGGGTTAGCTGGTGCAGTGGTGACACCCCATAGGAAGCTGGGTCAGCTTGTGCAGTGGTGACTACCCCATAGGAGCTGGGTTGCTGGTGCATTGGTGACTACCCCATAGGGAAGCTGGGTTATTCTGTGCAGTGGGCTACCAGAAGCTGGGTAGCGGTGCGTGGTGACTACCCCATGGAGCTGGGTTGGCTGTGCCGTGGTGACTACCCCCCATAGGAGCTTGGGTAGCTGGTGCAGTGGTGACTACCCCATGAAGCGGGTTTGCTGGTGCACAGTTGTGACTACAGGAGCTGGGTTGCCTGGTCCGTGGTGACTACCATGAGCTGGGTTAGCTGGTGGCAGTGGTGACTACCCCGCATAGGAGCTGGTTAGCTTGTGCAATGGTGGAACTACCAGGAGCTGGGTAGCTGGGTGCATGGTGACTACCAGGAGCTGGGTGGCTGGTGCAGTGGTGACTATCAGGAGCTGGGTTAGGCTGGTTGCAGTGGTGACTACCATGATCTGGGTTAGCTGGTGCAGTGGTGACTAACCCATAGGAGCTGGGGTTTTTTTTTTGTTTTTTTTGACTGGTGCAGTGGTGACCTACCCCATAGGAAGCTGGTTAGCTGGTTGCAGTGGTGACTACCGCCATAGTAGCTTGGTTGCTGGTTGCAGTGGTTGAACTACCAGGAGCTGGGTTGGCTGGTGCAGTGGTGGACTACCCCAGGAGCTGGGTTTAGCTGGTGCAGTGGTGACTACCCCATATGAGCTGGGTTAGCTGGTGCAGTGGTGGCTACCCCATAGGAGCTGGGTTAGCTGGTGCAGTGGTGACTACCCCATAGGAGCTAGGTTAGCTGGTGCAGTGGTGACTACCAGGAGCTGGTTAGCTGGTGCAAGTTGGGTGACCTACCCCATAGGGCTGGGTTTAGCTGGTGAGTGGTGACTACCCCAGGAGCTGGGTAGTGGTGCAGTGGTGACTACTACATAGGAGCTGGGTTAGCTGGTGCAGTGGTGACTACTAGGAGCTGGGTTAGCTGGTGCAGTGGTGACTACCAGGAGCTGGGTTAGCTGGTGCAGTGGTGACTACCAGGAGCTGGGTTGGCTGGTGCAGTGGTGACTACCAGGAGCTGGGTTAGCTGGTGCAGTGGTAACTACCAGGAGCTAGGTTAGCTGGTGCAGTGGTGACTACTGCATAGGAGCTGGGTTTGCTGGTGCAGTGGTGACTACCAGGAGCTGGGTTGGCTGGTGCAGTGGTGACTACCAGGAGCTGGGTTAGCTGGTGCAGTGGTAACTACTGCATAGGAGCTGGGTTAGCTGGTGCAGTGGTAACTACTGCATAGGAGCTGGGTTAGCTGGTGCAATGGTGACTACCAGGAGCTGGGTTAGCTGGTGCAGTGGTGACTACCAGGAGCTGGGTTAGCTGGTGCAGTGGTGACTACCCCATAGGAGCTGGGTTAGCTGGTGCAGTGGTGACTACCCCATAGGAGCTGGGTTAGCTGGTGCAGTGGTGACTACCCCATAGGAGCTGGGTTAGCTGGTGCAGTGGTGACTACCAGGAGCTGGGTTAGCTGGTGCAGTGGTGACTACCAGGAGCTGGGTTAGCTGGTGCAATGGTGACTACCAGGAGCTGGGTTAGCTGGTGCAGTGGTGACTACCAGGAGCTGGGTTAGCTGGTGCAGTGGTAACTACTGCATAGGAGCTGGGTTAGCTGGTGCAGTGGTGACTACTGCATAGGAGCTGGGTTAGCTGGTGCAGTGGTGACTACTGCATAGGAGCTGGGTTAGCTGGTGCAGTGGTGACTACCAGGAGCTGGGTTTGGTGCAGTGGTGACTACCAGGAGCTGGGTTAGCTGGTGCAGTGGTGACTACTACATAGTAGCTGGGTTAGCTGTTAGTTGTTATTATGAATGATCTTATCAATAATTACTGTCTTAAAAGTTCTCATGATCTATTTATTAATTTAATGTTGTAATAAATTTTATAAATATGCCATTCTTCTGCATGTACAAATATATAACATTAGTGCTCAGAAAGTGGGAGTGGTTTAGTGAACTATGTAGATGCTTAACAGTGCTAATGGACTAGGGGTTGGGGTGCTAGTGTACGTAAGGTGAGTAGCCGAGGTCTACCATCTTCTGCTCTATGTCGAGAATCTTCTCCATGTCATCAGTCTCCAGCAACTGATCCATCAGCCTTGCATACTCCGGCTCCTCCCCCTCACCTACAAACTCTGCCCCTTCCTCTTTTTCCATTCTTATCTTCTTTGTTCGGGACTCCTCAACTGGTCCTGAATCTACATCATCCCTGGACCTCAGGTTCCTCATGACCTGCTGTGGCAAGTTGTGCAGACCCTGTGATCCCGCCTTCAATGTCATGACCAAGTCCTTGAGTAGCGCCATCCCCGACAGATAGACGCTAGAGCGTCTGGTCAATGACCCGTCATGCAGGATCATCTTTGCCACGTCACACACCAGCTGCACTCTGCCCCTGTCTAGCTGGCTCTGAAATCGCTCTATAATGGACTTGATTCTGCGGATGACTTCTAAATTGATAGTAGGGTCTCTGGAATGAGAGACCAGTTGATGGAAGAGGAGCAGTAACTCCCAGCCCACTTCTTCACTGTACTCATCTTCCTCCACATCTATATAGCCTAGGTTACTCAATGCCGCTGAAGCTTGGTGGGTGGGGTTGCCACGCCCACTCAGGGATTCCAGAAAATGGAACTTGGTTTTCCTGACATCCAAGATGGTTGCAGAACTGATTCCTACGATCACGTCAGACTGGCTGGACTGGGACATCTGCACACACATACACACATCATCCAGTTAAACATGGCAGCAGCAAGACATTACTATCTTTGATATCTTTGTGTCAACTTTTTTTACACATTTTATCGAAGCAAGTTTCAACACCTTTCTGTTCAAGGTGTTTGCTTGCATGCACACTAAGTAACATAGTCTTTCTCTGATTGCCTCTCCCCAAACCTGTTCTCTTACTGGTCTGCTAGAACTAGTCCTTCTCTAATTGCCTCTCCCCAAACCTGATCACTTACTGGTCTGCTAGGCCTTCCTATCTCCTTCCTGACTCTTATTTCGTGCTGGCGTTTTATCTCGTGAAGTTTGGCAGTAGTGAAGGTGTGAGTGTCCTTGTCTACTTGATCATGGCAGTTGGAGCATAGCCACAGACCATTCTCAACAGAGGATCTCTCCTCAGGACTCATGCGCCCATCATAGCGGGGTCCTCCAGGGGCTGCTGCAGCTATATGAGCTCCTAGCCACAGCAAAGAGAGTAGGAAATGTGAAACGAGAAAGCGATAACCGCGCTAGAGTTTCTACTAGATGCTGCTCGCCTGGCCTTGCTCAGCATCATAACGCACTCGACCTGTTATTTGTTTGTGATTTACCTTTGCCGATGTTAATGGTCTGGTACGGGTTGTTGGCTACTGGTCCTATCGTGTTGACGCCACACTTGCAGCACTTGCCGCCCGCTCTGCGGCACAGGATCTTCAGCGCAGTCTCAGAGAAGTTGTCTCTCCGGTTTTTCCTATTCCTCGTGTGCGACGCCATCTACTGAAACACAACGATGAGAAATAAACACCGCACTTGTCGACGATTGGGTAAAGGTCGTCACCAGCTTTTGACATGCACAGTTGTGTGATAAATACTATTATAGTTGATTTATAAAGTTTTTTTATTTTTATGGAGTCATGGACTTAATAATTGAGCTGGGTTAATCTTTGCAGGTTTCAGATGCACAAGAACTACAAAAGGTTTTGGAAGAGAAAGCCAAGGATGAAGCACAAGAGGTAATTAATGTAGTTGTTACAAGAATGATATTGATGTATATTACTACCTTAGGATTCTAATGACGCACAGTTCTCAACTTCTTTTGATAAGCCTGATGAGACTCTGTCCAAGGTAACATAGAACATGGATAATGGTGATTAATGTGTGACAGTGTGTGTGTGTGTGTGTGCGCGTGCTGTATAGCCCTCACAGATTGCAGTGAAGAAAGCTCCAGTAAATGACATCAGTCATCTGATTAGAAAGAGGGTGAGTGGGTGTGTAGGTTTGCTTGTGTGATATTATTACATGTTGTGTGTGTGTGTGTGATAGAAAGTAGAGAGTGACAGCAGTGAGAAGGATGAAGGAGTGAAGAAGATGAAGCTGGGGAATGGAAGTGCCAGTGGCACAGTGACAGGACCTGAACTAGTGCAGGATACCCAGCAGAACTCTGCGCAATGAGGACTTTCATCATTTCAGTTACAACACAACACAAACATGTTTTAACAATTTTTTTCTCCTTTCCGTTTAATTCTTAACTTTGAGACTATTTCTAATTAACCTGGTAAGGCAACGCTATACTTTAAAAAATTCATAACGACCCTGTACCAATGGATTTGAAAAAGTTGCAAAAGAAACTGAAACGAAAGGAAACTCTGTTTTTAGCTAAAGAGCCAGGTTTGGTGGAATTTCAGAAAGAACCATCTCCTTTTGTTTTGGTGCACAATGGAGGTATTGCAAACGGTCTGTCCAGGGCTGTCATTCAATGCCTTCTACCTGCATGTCGCTACATTCTTATGCCAGTCTCCAAGGATTTCTGTTACTTGACCTTCACCAGCGCCAGGGAGGCCGAGGAGGAGGTCCAAGCAAGCAATGGCATGTGTGTACAAGGTGCAGGTGAGGTGCGGGATCTTCTTCCAGTCTCCCTGAAAGATGGACCTCCTCTCCATTTGTTTCTGAGCTACATCGCCAATATTCCCTGCCAAGATGGCGGACGTGAGAATGATCAGTGCAAGTATTCTCCCACGATATCCTCCAGTTTAGCATGCATCCCCCCAGGGTTGGTGATCTTGCAGGAGTTTGTGAGTGAGAGAGAAGAGCAGGAGTTGTTGTCATGGCTGAAGGAGGAGTATTCCTCTGAGAGAGGTTCAGGAGACACTTTGAGGCACAGACAAGTGAGACACTATGGATACAAGTTTGATTACTCTTCCAACTCTGTGGACCACACCCAGCCTCTTCCTGGTGCCATGCCCACGCGAATACTGGATTTAATAGGTCGTATCATGGCTACCAATCAAGTGGGACATGTGTTGGATCAAGTGACTGTCAATCTCTACCCACCAGGAGCTGGTGAGTTACCATGGAGACAATGTGGTAGAATGATTTCTATTAGATGAAGTCTACAAGCTGAAATCCAGCAAAGAAATGAGTCGTGTTTTCAATAGTTTTTTTGTCATGGTAACTTGGATGTCCAGGCATTCCTCCTCATGTGGACACCCACTCTGTGTTCATGGAGACCATTGTGTCTCTCAGTCTGGGATCACAGGTCAGCACAGATTATGCTTGGTAAGGTGTGGTTTGAGAGGAGTGGGGCTTAGTGTTTGTGAAATAAGCATTGTGGGTACTATGTGAGCGTGGTAAAGGTCAGTTGAGTCACTTTAAGATGAATGAAATGATTAGTACGAGGTACATTAATTTATAAGCCAATGCTTGCCAAGTCATTTTTTTAAAGTTTCTATAGAACAACACTAAGCTAGTTACTTTAGAAAGAATTTAAATTATTAGGTTGTGATGGAGTTCTGTGAGGTGTCGAAGGAATCTGATCCATCACCACGGCAACCAGTCCTCCTCCCATCCAGAAGTCTGTTGGTTATGAACGGTGCTAGTCGTTATGGCTATACACATGCAATTCCCTCTAGGACCTTTGACCCCGTTCCATCTTCGAAGGATGGTCTTGGAGAATTAGGTGATACAGTAGCCATGACAACTGTACCCCGGGGAACCAGAATTTCAATGACATTTCGTTGAGTTCGACCACCTCCTTGTGTCTGCCATTGTGGTGAGCTATGAAATATAATTTCTCTTCCTTCTCCCCCCAGTTTCCATTTAGTTAAAGAAAGAAGGGGAGGGAGGGAGCCAGTTCAAACAAAACGTTCAACTGGTTTTCTACTTTAAACTCTCCCTCTGACATGTGCTCTCAAATTTCAGATTTCCCACTCGCCTGCGACTCTCAAAGACCAGGCCCAGACTCTTGAGGAGACAGTGTGGTGATGATGATGGCATGGTAACTGTGTCTGCAGGAAGATGAGTCTAAGTGATGATGGACTTGGATATTCATTGGTGTGCACCATTTGGACATGATAGTAACTTGATTACATGTTGCCAGTCATGTGTGCTTGCAATGAGAATGTAACAATGGAGAACAAGACCATAACACTCCATGCCACACCCCTTCAATTAAAAAATGGCATAAGATATAATATTACAATGAATCTGTGACTGTAAAAATTAATGGCTGCTAAATGTTGTAAGTGATGGGGTTAAGTTGGCAAGTTCTTTGCCTCTTCACTTCTTTTCCTCAAGATTTCTTCTTCCCTCATCATCCTTCGCTCATCCATTATCTTAGCATATTCTCTATCCAACTCTTCTTTGGTAGTAGGCACATACTATACACACAAACATATCCCAACTCATTACTCAACATCAGCACACACAAACATTTCAACTTACAGCTCGATATCAGCACACACAAACATATTCTAGCTCATTAGCATACACAAACATGTCCCACCTATAGCCAGAGGGTGAATTAATCATCAGCACACACAAACCCCAACTTATAGCTAGAGAATTAACATCAGCAGGTATGACTGGTGATGACATAATGAACAAGTGTCACAATGACAGTTCACATGGTACTCTGCCATGCCAACAGATTTCCTAGCTATGAAACACCACTCTGTGAGGTCTTGACAACAAATACATAACCTTCTAATTGACCACTTACTGGAGACTCCGGGTAGAATTTTTTCTGTATATACACGTATAAAAAATAAATACTTTCATAATAATATAATATATATTCATACCAAAACTTCAGGAGGTGCCAATACTTCATAATATTATTGTGAGAAATGCTTAATAAAGAAAAACCTTAACCAACAAATTCAACAATCAAGCTTAATAATTAAAATTTGAATTATCTACAACCTAGTATATCACAATATTATAGCAGAAAGTACACAGATTTCAAATTGCACATTTAGCTAGGTGCAAAGGTCATGAGAACTACAGATTGATACAAGTTCTGACTCACTCTGTTCTCATCCATTAACTTGTTGAAGTACGCAGGGCGGTTAAAGAAGTAAAACAGACCCACAGGGAAAAACACGTAAATAGTCATCTGCAAACCAACCTTACTAAAGCATACCGTCAGATAATTTCCCTTTATATACTCACTCTGATAAGCTCTATCCCGTTACCCATTTCTGCACTAGGTGCGCTTCTTTTAGCGTACGAGTAGGTAATGGTCGCTAAATAGAATTTTATTTAAGAAAAGTCAGCTGGCCGAAGTGCAAAAATAAATTCATAATGTGAATGGAGTGGGTGACCGCTGTACGGAATGAGTCGCCACTATATGGAGTGTGGTAATTGCAGGAGAGGTTATTCCAGCAGTGGAGGTGAGCTATCTAGTCCTGTTATCTTTACCAGCCTTTACAGGTGCGTTCCATGAACAGAATCCAGACTCCCTCTGCTACTGCAGTGTGGATGCACCTACTGCTCCTCCTGCTTGCAACAACTATGTAAAAGAAGTACTGCTATTAAATGCCCTGAATGTGGGGTAAGAAATAATAGGTGTACTAGGGAATATATTCATTCAATTAAATTTTCACTATTAGTTTGTATTTCCATAGATTGTTTCATAAAGTCATTGATAGTTAAATGTTAATTTCCACTAGTTCAGTGTTGCCATGAAGTATTTCACTGAGTGTCTATATACTAGCCAACATGTCCTGCTGCTGTGCAAGGTCTAGTAACCCAGGAGGCATGGCATGTCATGCATGTCTAACAGTTGAAGTGTTAATGTTAATTAGTCACCCATAAAGCCCATATTGGATCAGTCTTACAATGTATGTCTTCATTAGCTGCTTAACTCTCTATTCTAATGTCGGCTTTAGGTTTCGTCTTTAGTAGTGACAAGTCAATATTGTGAGTGAAATCCTTCAAGCAGGGTTTCTCGTGGGGGGAGGGGGGAAGAACCTGGTACTTTCCCCTCTCATTCCTCCTTACACTTGGTCCCAGTGAGGTTTCAGAGAGACTTACAAACACTGTATTAGTGGAATCTTTCTTCAGTAAACCCAGTCTGTTCAATATTATGGAGTAGAGTTGAACAGATTGAACACTGTAGTTTGGTGTGGGTGTGTTGTGATAAACTAGGCAGACTAACTTCACAAATACCTCAATGTGTATTGGCGAAGTCCACCATCAAGTAGATACTTGTGGTAGAAAATAGTCACACACTTGAGGAATAAGATAACAGCAGCATGGTTCAATTGCAGCCTTGATATGTAGCACTAGGTATTCGATAGCTTAAAATAATTGTCAGATGTTTTAATTGCAGTCTTCTTCAGTGACAAGTGACTGTTTTAAATGCTATTGGTGTTGAAACCTTCCCTTGTGTGAGGTGTTGTTCCTGCTAGTGTTTGCCTTGTCTACAATCCATGTCTACTAGACTATGTTCCTGCTGGTGTTTGCCTGGTCTATAATCCATGTCTACTAGACTATGTTCCTGCTAGTGTTTGCCTGGTCTACAATCCATGTCTACTAGACTATGTTCCTGCTAGTGTTTGCCTGGTCTACAATCCATGTCTACTAGACTATGTTCCTGCTAGTGTTTGCCTGGTCTACAATCCATGTCTACTAGACTATGTTCCTGCTGGTGTTTGCCTGGTCTACAATCCATGTCTACTAGACTATGTTCCTGCTAGTGTTTGCCTGGTCTACAATCCATGTCTACTAGACTATGTTCCTGCTGATGTTTGCCTGGTCTACAACCCATGTCTACTAGACTATGTTCCTGCTAGTGTTTGCCTGGTCTACAATCCATGTCTACTAGACTGTGTTCCTGCTAGTGTTTGCCTGGTCTACAATCCATGTCTACTAGACTATGTTCCTGCTAGGTTTGCATGGTGGTACAATCCATGTATTACTAGAATATGTTCCTAGTTTTGCCTGGTATACAATCCATGTCTACTAGACTATGTTACTGCGTAGTGTTTGCGCTGGTCTACACATCCATGTCTACTTAGGACTGTGTTCTGCTATGTTGTGCCTGGGTCTACAATCCATGTTACATAGACTGTGTTCCTGCTAGTGTTTGCTCTGGTCTAACAAATCCATGGTCTAACTAGACTATGTTCTGCTAGTGGTTTTGCCTGGTCTTACAATCCATGTCTTACGTACAATCCATGTCTACTAGACTATGTTCCTGCTAGTGTTTGCCTGGTCTACAATCCATGTCTACTAGACTATGTTCCTGCTAGTGTTTGCCTGGTCTACAATCCATGTCTACTAGACTGTGTTCCTGCTAGTGTTTGCCTGGTCTACAATCCATGTCTACTAGACTGTGTTCCTGCTAGTGTTTGCCTGGTCTACAATCCATGTCTACTAGACTATGTTCCTGCTAGTGTTTGCCTGGTCTACAATCCATGTCTACTAGACTATGTTCCTGCTAGTGTTTGCCTGGTCTACAATCCATGTCTACTAGACTATGTTCCTGCTAGTGTTTGCCTGGTCTACAATCCATGTCTACTAGACTGTGTTCCTGCTAGTGTTTGCCTGGTCTACAATCCATGTCTACTAGACTATGTTCCTGCTAGTGTTTGCCTGGTCTACAATCCATGTCTACTAGACTATGTTCCTAGTGTTTGCCTGGTCTACAATCCATGTCTACTAGACTATGTTCTGATAGTCCATATCTACTAGACTATGTTCTGATAGTCCATGTCTACTAGACTATGTAATAGTTAGAGCATACGCCCGAGGGCTTTGTGCACTAAATCCACCAGTACCTGAGCGCATGCTCTAACTATTTTAGAACCCGTTTACCCGCCAGTTTCCACTAGCAACTTGGTACTTTATCAGCATTTTCGCACAAATATGGTGGTGTCAAGCGAATTTCCGGCCCAAAATTAAAATTCAATTAAAATTCAATTGAAGCACACCTAGCAGGTTTACTTTAGCTTGTAGCTGCCAGCTGTTATCTCCAGATCTAACTCTACCCTGGGCTGCTCTGCTCTGCGGTAAACAGTTAAGCAGCTAGCTATGGTAAATTCCTGGGGTATGAGTGTCTGCAGGAGAGTTGTCCGAACTAGGGCTGCTGGAGAGTTGTCGAACTAGGGCTGGTCCCCCGAATAGGTCGGATATGAGAGGGTAGTAGACCCTCGCATATCATATCCAGGCCTCACACAGCTTTATCCGGCCTATTCTATTAAACTAAAACTCAAAAATAGCAATACCCCAAGGGTGGTTAGTATGCACAGTTTATATACCTAAAGGCAAAAAATAGTGCACACTTACCAAGTTAGTACACCTAGTAACAATATAGCAACGGGTTCTAAGTTCTGATAGTCCATGTCTACTAGACTATGTTCTGATAGTCCATGTCTACTAGACTATGTTCTGATAGTCCATGTCTACTAGACTATGTTCTGATAGTCCATGTCTACTAGACTATGTTCTGATAGTCCATGTCTACTAGACTATGTTCTGATAGTCCATGTCTACTAGACTATGTTCTGATAGTTCATGTCTACTAGACTATGTTCTGATAGTTCATGTCTTTCATGAAGGCCACAATTTAAAGCCTACAAACATAGTTAATAACTAAGAAGAGGAGGTTCAACAGAGGACAAATGTTTATCAAATATCTAGAACTTATTGTAACAAGTTAAAACTTTTAATTTGAGTTTAATTCGCTTCTGTAGTCTTTGCAGCACCTTGCCTTGATCAATTCAATTAGCTGGAGTACTAAAAGGAACTTTAAATCTCTTCTTCCATTTACTGAATGTATCAGGCCAAAAAATGCTGTGGATAGTGTGGGTGGGTAGGTGGGTGGGTCCAGTGCTTACCCAAACTTTTTTGTTGGTGGCAGTGTGAGGGGGTAGGATGTGGCTCTGTAGGTGGCCAGTCAGTGGCAAGCCACTCCCCTCCCCTCTCTGGTTTACCACGTGAACCTGTGGGGGAGGGGTTTGAGAACTAATTTTAAAAAATTGGTTACAGAAGTGGGAGGGGCCAATCACTCCACCTGATAAGATCGCATCATTCCAATGCTATAGAAACTGTAGCTTACAGGTACGGTACAGTAGCACTGTGTTCTAGTTCATTGGGGGAGGCTAGGACAAGTTCACCCGCCTATATAACTAAGGGAACATTTGGTAGTATGAGTATACTGTTATCATGAGCTAAATGCTGGTTTTTTTTTGTTCAACCTCAATGAAGCACCAAAGGTGCGAACCCTCAGCGTTGTTATACACTAGCTATCTAGTACAATGGCTGGTAGTATCAATATGAATATGTCAATATGTAACTCAAGCAAGTCAATGTGTCACTTGTACTATGAAATGAGGTGTTAATTCTGTCTTCATGCAAGAGACACTCGCCTCACCAGTAGTTTCCATGGGAACTCCAATTGCAGCACTCCAGTAAACCACTGAGTAAATAAAGACTACCGCACAACAAAAAAATTATTTGCTCACGTGATTATGGCATGACAATAGGGGGGTGTTACCTAACTGTCCAGTACAATAGGGAGGTGTTACCTAACTGTCCAGTACAATAGGGAGGTGTTACCTAACTGTCCAGTACAATAGGAAGGTGTTACCTAACTGTCCAGTACAATAGGGAGGTGTTACCTAACTGTCCAGTACAACATTTGAATCTGGTGGAAGCCATAGTCTTCGAGATCCACTATTTGTTGTGTGACAGAATGACTGACTGACTGACAGACAGACAAACTGAGTACTGTAACCCTCTCACACATGCACACTGAGGGTTAATAACATGCTGCACACAATTAGCAAATACTAGGGGAGGGAGTGCTGAGAAATTTGGGGTAGAAGCTCCTCCCCCCTCCACCAGACTGATCCCTGATCAGTTCATCATACCTAGTGTTAATTTCAGATATCTACCTAGGTTTCGTACAAGGGTAGGGGCAGCACCCTTGGATTTCCCTTACCCAGCCGCAGTTTTCCCTCCCCAACATTTTTAGAAGTTAAAAATAGTACTATAGCTGTTAAGTTGAGTTTTATGAGTATTAAGATATAAAATCATGTGACCAAACACAATCATACACTCTCATGTAGGCATGTGCATTGAAGTAGTATGGGTTTTATAAATGGGTGTGGCTAAGTACAGCAGTGATTCCAACTCACAGCAAAAATCCTGTATGAACACCCTGTCTACCTAGTTATTGTGTGTGTGTGTGTGTGTGTGTGTAGGTGTTGTCCCCTGTACGTAAAGAAGTCAAGTTGAAAGAGCAATTGCCTCTCAACATATACTTACTGGGGATGATCAGAGCTGAGGAACTGGGGTTACACAGGTTTGTCTGTTAATCTGTCCACTGTCTGCCTGTTCACCCGTCTGTCTATCTGTCTGTCTGTTCCAATTGTTTTATATTTTTATAGGTTTGGTAAAGACACTAGTAGAAACTCTCAGTTCAAAGATCCATCAAGAACTAGCGCCAAACCTAGACCAAGAGAAGGTATGGCGCAGTGTGTCTGTGAGTGAGTGGGTGGGTGTGTTGGGGCAAAGGTCAAGTGTGAGTCAGAGGGATGGTCTTGGGAACATGCTGGATTGGGTCTTTTCATGGGAGTGTGGTATTGTGGGAGTGGCTGTGTAGGTGTGACATTGTTATAAAGGCAGGTGTGTGAGATATGTTTGTGTGTGTGTGTGTGTGTAGTTGTGGTGCTGCGTCCAGTGTGTAGTGAGTGTAGGCGGAGTTTAGCCATGGTGCACTGTCAGCAATGTGCTGGAATGTTCTGCCACGCCTGTTTCAAGGTTGTCCACATGTCTTCAAGAGTGCTGAGGGAACACATCTCTGTACCAGTCGTGCCGGGCAATGAAACTCCACCCACCACTTGCTCCGCCCATCCTGGCGAGGGTATAGATGGCGTGTGTGAAAAGGAGGATGTATTGGTGTGTGCAGTGTGTACCCAAAGCCACGCCCACAAAGGACACACCCACATTTCTATCAAGAATGCAGTGAGTTGATGTTGCACTTCCCCCGAACCGTACTTAGCCTAGCTGTGAATGAACCGTACTTAGCCTAGCTGTGAATGAACCGTACTTAGCCTAGCTGTGAATGAACCGTACTTAGCCTAGCTGTGAATGAACCGTACTTAGCCTAGCTGTGAATTTGCTCTGTTTTATTTTATTTATTTATTCTTATGACCTCCAATAGTTCAAACTACACTTCATACGTACCTAAGATATATCACAACTAAGTTTCCTAGAGCCAATTACTGACCAGTTCTCTTTGTATTATTGATTGATGGGTTGATTGATTGACAACTAATTCCAAATCAGCAAATGTGCTATGAAGTTCCCTTTCTTTCTTTTTTCTTAAATTCTATTTATTTATTGAGTGACAAATTTCAAACTAGGAATGAAATATTACCTAAATTGATTCAGAAATTTTTTGGTGGATAGGACGTCAAAGTGGGTGGGGCTAATATTCAACTATTCACTATAAGTTAAGGAGACATGTGTATCAAAGAAATGTCACAAAATACTAAATACTGCCACGTTCACTCAACAAGATATCAACTCCGGTATGAGCTTAGCCGTTAAGTTGTTTCAACTTGTATGACTCTGCCCACTACCATGTAGAACATAATTGCACGGAATCCTCTCTCTCTCCCAGCAGTGGTCAGGAATCTTTCTTTGTATTATAATTCAACTACTTCCACTTTTTATGTAACATCACGTGTGTATTTATGTTGCCAGGCAACCAAACGTCGTGACAAGTTGTCTTCAATAGTGCAGACTTCCAGACTAGCAATGAGTGAGGCTGGCCAGTCTGGTAAGGTGAGGTCACTGCTTGTAGGAAGTAGTTCAGTTAGTGATGTCTGTGTGTTTGTATGGTGCAGGCTGTGAGCCGTGCTATGCAGGAATGGCAGAAGAGAGTCGTCAGTGATCTCAGTGCCTTCTCTAGCTTCATGTGCCAGCTACACGGCAGGCTACAGGTGCGGGAAATGTGGGCATGGCAGCACGTGGCTGACTCGTACAATCGGCTGTTGTCTACAGCGCTTGAAGCTGTAAGTTGTTTGAATGACAAGTGTGAATGTGTTGCACGAGGTGGGAACAGATTTGTAGTTAGTTGCTCACCTGGTCCTCCTGGTCTTTGTCTAGTCTGAATGATGTCTTCAGTTACACGGCAAAGTTCATTCCTCTGGCATGCTAGAGTAAATGTGTCCTTTTAGTAGCAAAAAAAATTATAGACCGTTATGGTTGTTAATGCTCTATCACAGTGCTACTAATGTCCATATATACCTTAGGTATAAACTTGTATCTACTGGTCATGTCTCGCTTCATTTGTTCACCAACTGTGTTGGTATTTGGTAAAGGGTTGTTTTATATTATTAATATGATCATGTGTTGATGAAGAGAGAGGCTGTGGAGGAGAGCGAGTCTGCTATAGCGATGCTACTGAGGAAGGCGGAGTCAGTGATGCAGGACGACTGGGCATGTGTCTCACAATACTCCGCGCTCATGGACAAATTAATGGAAGCCCACACCTTACCAGTTAAGGTCCGCGTCAGAACTAACATCGGAATCAAGTGAGATATTTAATAGTACACACAATCATTTCATGTGCAGGGATACAGTTTAGTCAGTGATGAGTTAGTCCCCAAGCATATGAAATTGTAACATACTAGCAAGTACCCTGCCACACAGTGGCACTTGACGTGTAGTAAAGTAAGAATGCAGTAGCATAAGCTATTTTTATTCATGGTTATCATTCTCTACCATTAGTTAAGGTTACACCAGTTTCCCTCTCCTCTATTTTTTCCCTGAACTATCTCATTTCTGTGTCCCCCATCTTTCTTTTTTCATCTCTTCCATCTTGAGTCAAGGAGTCCTTTCTCCTCCTTTGTCTACCTCTCCTGCTTCTGAATCTTTCTGTCCTTCTATCATGATTGTGGACTTAGGCTTTGTGAAACTTTTGCCTTCTTTTTCTACTTTCACCTTTCTTTTGAAAGTAGTGCCACCTTTACTCGACGAATTCCACCCGCTTTTTAGTACAATATTAATCGTTCCCTTTTTGCCTTCTCTTTTGTACTTTTTCCTTTTCTACTACACTGCCTTTCCTCGTCGATTCCACCAGCTAATTACCACTTGTTTTGCCTTCTCTTTTGCACTTTAGCCTTCCTTTTTTAAGCCTGTGCCGCCTATCATCGTTTATTCCACCAGCTTTTAGTTACAATTACAGTAACCACTTTCTGCTGAATGTGACGATACTTTACCCATTCTCCTGTTTCTCAGCCACTTTCCTCTTCTTTCCATTTGTTGTTGTTAGGTTGCAAACAAATTCACCTACCAGTAATCTAGCTTAGCCACACCCTTTTCTTCTTTGCAACTGCGTTCTTGGTTTACTTGGTATTTCAGCGCTAGTTCACGAAAGCTGCTCTCTTGTTTCTGTGCCACTCACGCCTACTATCAATTTTTTGTGTGCTTGGTTTGGTTGCTGACCAGTTCGCCCTGCACTCTAGGTTTACCCGGTAATTCAGCGCGAGTTCACGAGTATGTGCGTCTGCACGATCTAGCTCATTAGCTCATGAATTCATGAATGTGTACATCGTCGTCGGTCACGGGTATTAGATTAGCTAATGATCACTAGATTCAGTTGATCTCCTCTAAAGTTGCCAGAGTCTTCAAAATAATGCCAACAAATTTCAAATGCCGAAACAACTTAAAAGACCCCAAGCGTGCCGTGGAAAGACAAGCTACTTTTTATTCTCTCACGTTCTCGAAGTACAATAAACGGGGAATGGGCGGAGTTTCAAACAAGCAGCTAAAAAAAAAACGGCATAGCTTTGAGAATAGTGCATGCAATCTACAGCTTACCTCTGGTTGAAAGTTTACCACTACATGGAGTAGAGTAGCCAAGGATTCCGACAAGGCAGGCTGTGAGACGCTCTGAAAGCTAAAAAGAACTCTACGCAAACTTCGTTAGTCGCCGTTAAAAAGAGGCTGTACGATTTAATTGCGTATGCGGAGTACGCCGTTAAGTATACGGAAGCATTAATTATACCGGAAGTAGAAATTCAATTTATGTTTTCTCGATTTCTAGTTCAATTGCTTTGCTGAATACAGCCCAGTTCAACTGCCAGTTTCTCTGCGCGTCGAAGGTTTTACCCTCCAGTATTTTAGCACTAAGTTGAGATAAATTGTAGCTTTTTATTAGCATAAAAAACTCAATTTTTTTGGTTTGAGTGAAGTGCCCCCTTTTCCCGTAGACTGTCACATATGCCGAAGTTGAACTACGCGTAGACCGCGTAGCGCATATATTTATGCTCAAGGACGCCCTTACCGAAGCAAATCCCAAACGACATCGAGTCAATTACACGGTAACCGCCACCGGAATTTATTCAGCGGTAAATTACCAACGCTTGCTACTGGTTTTTATCCGCGATGGCCCAGCGTACGTACTCAACTAAAGACATTTTATCTATGCTTGATAGTGATTCTGAGGATGATTTTGAGGGGTATGTTGATGAAGAGGAGTATGCTGAAAGGTATGAATATTCTGATATAGAAAACAATATTAATAGTGAAAATGAATGTGAAATGGAAGAGGATATTTGTGGTTGATGATGAGATGGAAATAGAAAATGAAACTTTAGACGACAGTGAAGACAGTGAAGATAGTTGTTCAAGTTCTGCTTCTTCAGGTTCAAACATTTCTGCTACTCCTGGTCCTAGCTTTACTGCAACGCCAGTCCTACTCAGGTGTTGAAGATTACTGGTCTACTTTGTGGCCTTTTGCGAGTTCGGCATTTTCATCCATCATGAAAAGAGATCGATTTTCTCTTGTGCTCAAATTTTTGCACTTGAATGATAATAGTCATTTCATTCCCAAAGGTCAACCTGGCCATGACCCACACCATAAAATTCGACCATTTCTCAACAAAATTTTGGATAATTTTCAGTCTTGTTTTCAGCTTGAAAGAGAAGTATCGGTGGATGAGTCAATGATTGGGTTCAAAGGACGTCTTGGCTTTGTTTAATACATGCCCAAAAGACCTACCATGTATAAACGTGATAGTCAAGTTTTGCATTCACAGTGTTTTGTTGTTGTTGTTGTTGTTGTTGTTGTTGTTGTTTAGGAAAGAATCAACCTGGCCATGACCCACACCATAAAATTCGACCATTTCTCAACAAAATTTTGGATAATTTTCAGTCTTGTTTTCAGCTTGAAAGAGAAGTATCGGTGGATGAGTCAATGATTGGGTTCAAAGGACGTCTTGGCTTTGTTTAATACATGCCCAAAAGACCTACCATGTATAAACGTGATAGTCAAGTTTTGCATTCACAGTGTTTTGTTGTTGTTGTTGTTGTTGTTGTTGTTGTTGTTTAGGAAAGAATCATTCTCAAACTTCTTCTGTCCATGGCGTAACTCATGATATTGTTATGCGAGTCACAGAAAGTCTCAGAGGAAAGGGTCATCATCTATACATGGACAACTTTTACACCAGTCCAGCATTGTTTCGTTTGCTTCAAAGAGTTGGCATTTATTCTTGTGGAACTTTGCGGTGCAATCGACGTGGTGTACCACCTGTGATAAAAAAATTTAAAAAGGAAAATGAAGAAAGGTGAGATGATCAGTGTGAGTAAGGGATCTCTTTTGTTTGTGAAATGGAAGGACAAAAGGGACGTTTCACTACTTACCAATATTCATGACGCTTCCACCATTGTGAAGAAGAGAAGGAGCAAATCTGGAGTTGGAGGTTATGAAGAAACTGTGAAACCAACTGCCATCGAGGAATACAACAAGTACATGTCCGGAGTAGATAGGCTTGACCAGTTTTTGTCATACTACAATTTCAATCATAGGACGAACAAGTGGTGGCAAAAAGCTTTCTTTTGTTTGCTTGATATTGCCATATATAATTCCTTTGTTTTGTATTCTAAGTCGAAACAAGATCATCGCAAGCTGTCACAGTTTCGTTGTCCAGGCTTCCCATTTTGCCTAGATGGAACTTCATCAGGAAAATGTCTCTCTACTAGACGTGCAGAAGGTGAAGTGACAACAACTGGCCCAGATTGTGTGCTGGAAGATTGAGGAATACTACACTCACTTGAAGAATCCATGACCAATTCCCTTGCGAGTTGTGTCCTGAACTGGAGGAAGGTTGTATGCAGCTCCAAAGCAGGCAGACCTAGGAAAACAAGCACATACTATTGCAAATCATGTGGAGTAGGTCTTTGTGTAGTTCCATGTTTTGAACTTTATCATACTAAAACCAATCCTAGTCGCTATATATAGTCCTCATTTTATTGTCAACAAAGTTTTTATTCTTATTCTTTATGTCTCCACAACATACTATTTCATACTGCACTAAATGTTTTACAGCACCAATACTAAAATATAAACAAAAACTAGCCGCTAGAAACTAAACAAATAATGGTTACTATTTTGAAACAATAACTAGCTAAAAACTATTATAGACTTACCTGTATTTCTAACAATTCGCGTATAGTTTGTTAGTGTTGGGTTTCTCCGAGATCTATAGAGCTACTAGTTACTATATTTCTTTTATTCGGCAGTTTTCCTAAGCCTTGCGCCTTAGTTTGGTCTAGATTCCACTTGCTATTTCTTTGCCACGCGGCTTGGGGCGTTACCAGTGTTACACAAAAACAGCGTCCGTGGCGTGCGCACCCGGATATTAAAATTAGCTTCTGCGGTGAGATAGGCTTAGCTAGTTATGTAATATCTCTCAACTCTCAATACTTTTTCTTTTTTTACTATACTGCACTAATCTGTTTTGTTTTTTGTTTTTGGTGTTGTTGTTTTTTTTTTGTTGTTGTTTGTTGTTTTTTTGTGGTGAAGTAAAAGTAAGACTTTATCTTCACTCACTTCTTATCTATAGCATTCTCAGCTGACAGTCATTAGCCTGCATGTCTCACATTCTCAGCTGACAGTCATTAGCCTGCATGTCTCACATTCTCAGCTGACAGTCATTAGCCTGCATGTCTCACATTCTCAGCTGACAGTCATTAGCCTGCACGTCTCACATTCTCAGCTGACAGTCATTAGCCTGCATGTCTCACATTCTCAGCTGACAGTCATTAGCCTGCATGTCTCACATTCTCAGGTGACAGTCATTAGCCTGCATGTCTCACATTCTCAGCTGACAGTCATTAGCCTGCATGTCTCACATTCTCAGCTGACAGTCATTAGCCTGCATGTCTCGCATTCTCAGCTGACAGTCATTAGCCTGCATGTCTCACATTCTCAGCTGACAGTCATTAGCCTGCATGTCTCACATTCTCAGCTGACAGTCATTAGCCTGCATGTCTCACATTCTCAGCTGACAGTCATTAGCCTGCATGTCTCACATTCTCAGCTGACAGTCATTAGCCTGTACCTCTCACATTCATGAAATCTGAATGCAGACAGACAAACAAATGTATTACTGTAACTTTCTCGCACATGCACGCTGAGGGTTAAAAATGAGAGAACTAGTATTTTTTATTATTATTTTTAAAAAATGGCTTTTGCTAAGTGTCTTTACAAAAAAAATAAAATATGTGTATGTTTACTTTCTTCAATATTAGCCAACTGATCATCATATTATATATGAAGATGAATTGGTTAAAGTATTGCTTGTGATCATGCAAAAAATAGTGCTATTTCCTAAATGAAAAGTGTAAGTAGTTCTGATGCTATGGAGGATACTGTGATGTCATCACAGTCTGAGAAGTAATGGCAACACTTTACCATATGGGTTCAACTCTGTCTGTACTGCAGTATTGCATTACTTGTGGCTGTTAGCTGAATATTAAATATTTTATTTCATGTACCAAAATTGCAGCAGCTACAATATTTAGTGTACATAATTGAGAGAACACAACTATCTAAATATTACATAGGGTAAACCAATTGGTGAGTGGTTGACTAACCCAGTAGTGCATTGCTACGGTTTCTGATATGAGTATAATTACTGTGGTGTCTAATATGAATATAATTACATCATGTGACTATCTCCTCACAAGATTGTGGGTGGCGTTAGTTTGCTGAGAGAGATCCTGTTTAGTCTGATCACAACATCAGAGTTATAGTTGCTGTAGTATGTGAATAAGATGGCTGAAGAGATAATTCATGAGGGGAAGAGTTTGGAGCAGCTAGAGCAAGAGATCACTTGTGCTGTCTGTCAGGAACACTACACAGAGCCTAAGGTCCTCCCTTGTCTCCACTACTACTGCAAAGAGTGCATCCTCAAACTGGCCCGAAGGACAGCCTCCAACCAACCTTTCTCTTGTCCAGAGTGTCGCCAGAAGACCAGCCTTCCAGAGGGAGGTGTGGAGGAACTCAAAACAGCTTTCTTTGTCAACCGCTTCCAATCCCACTTGTCTGTGTTGAAGCGAGTCCATGGCAAGGTAGAGGTGAAGTGTGAGTAGTGCACAGACTCTGGAAACAAAGCTCAAGCATTCTGTCACCAATGTGCCGTGTTTATCTGCAAGGAATGCGCAAGACAGCACAAGAGAATGAAGTCCTTTGCTTCTCACCAAGTTGTCTCTCTTGAAGACCTCAGACAAGGCACAGCTAGAGAGATAGCTGTGAAGGAGCCTCCCACTATCTACTGTTTTGATTGCAAGTCTCTTATATGTCGTGACTGCACAGTGACAGTTCATAAGGAACACAAGTTCGAGTTCAGCAAGGTGGCAGCTCCAGACACCAAGAAGAAGCTTCTGGAGAATCTGAGTCCCTTGAGAGCAGCAGCAGTGGCCTTATCAGGAGCTGTTACAGACATCCAGACTACCAAGCAAGAGGTAGAGGCCCAGGGCAACTCTGTAGCTAACACCATCCACACCTCCTTCAATCAGCTCCAACTCCTCTTGGACAAACACAAGCAACAGCTACTCCACCAAGCAGCAAATCAAGTTCAACAGAAGATAGACAAGCTTACAGCTCAGGAGAAGAGCTTGTCTGTAGCTACTGCAGAGGTCCAGAGTATCGTAGACTACACTGAGAGATTTGTAGGCCATTGTTCAGACAACGAGGTAATGAGCATGCACACTGAGATCAGGAGGAGAATACAGCAAGAGGTAGGAGAACACAGCAAGTCAGGGAGGAGCCTGGAGCCAGTGGAGGAGGCAGACATGGGGGTAGAGGTGAGGTGCAATGAGGCACTACAGGAGTTCTGTCAGTCGGCCAAGATCACTCGACTAGTTCTAGACCCAGCGCAGTGTACAGTGAGGGGTGAGGGGACACACACAGCAGAGGTCAACCAAACAGCCGAGGTTACCTTGACTACTAAACTAACTAACAATAAGACAACTAGACGTAGAGCTATAGTAGTCAGTGAGTTGAAGTCTCTGTGTGATGGATCAGTCGTCAAGTGTGAGGTGGACCAATCAGGACCTGGGGAATATCGTATCCGGTACACACCCACTGTGCGTGGACGTCATGAACTAACTGTGTCAGTAGACGGGCAGCAAGTAGCAGGTAGTCCCTTCCCTGTGTCTGTCTCTCTCTCTCCTACTCTACTAGACAAGCCTGGTAAAGTGTGGACAGGAATAGAATGGCCTACTGGCATCACAACTAATTCTGTAGGGGAAGTTATTGTAACTGAATGTTTGAGAGATATTGTGAAGATAGACAAGGAGGGGAAGAAGACAGTGCTTGTGGAATATTCTAAAACTAAATTAAACAAGTTGTCTTCTATTGCTACAGATAAAGAAGACAATATTTACTGCACTATTGAAGACAGTAATAAGATCCTGCGATGTGACAAGAATGGAGGCAATGTTCAGGTGCATGAGGTCCAGCAGGTGAAAGGTCCAGGATACAGGGGAGTGGCAGTAGTAGGAGATGAAGTGATGGTTTGTGAGTGTAACAATGGAGGTACTATTCTAGTATGTGACAGAGAAGTCAAGTATGTGAGTTTTATTGAACAAGATGGTATGGGAGAGTTCTTCAACATATCTGCAGACCCACAAGGCAACCTCTATGTCACTGACTATGATAATGATTGTATCCGAGTCTTCAGTAATGACGGTGTCTTACTACGATCCTTTGGCTGTGATGATGGTGGAGTGAAGAAACTAAACGAGCCTCGTGGTGTGTGTGTATCTGGTCAGTATGTGTATGTCACTAACTTGGGTGGTGATAATGTGTCCGTACTTACTACAGAAGGAGATTATGTTACTTCATTTGGTCAGCGTGGTGATGAAGAAGGTGAATTCGATTGGCCTCATAGTATATATGTAGATGTTGATAACTTTATATATGTGACTGATTTTTTGAATCACAGAATTCAATGTTTCTAATTAGTTTTATGTCACCATGTATTAATATTGACCATCTCCTAATGCATATATTCATAGTTTGTAAATTCATAATGATTCATTGGATCTTTCGTGTTAGTAAGTTGCCCATTCAAAAATGTATGGGAAAAATCAAAAATCGCTGTTCAATTGAAATCGCATGGGGAAAGTGAAATGGCACGTAACTAATTGAAATACCTCGGTAGCTAAGTGAAATAGTACGAGTAAGTGCACATGTGTGCAGCATTAATCTTGGAAACATACAGTTCAAGTAATTGGAGACCATGTCATTCTTTACCACAAAAGTTTACCCGTATTAGATGGAATGTTTTTCAACAGATTAGGAGGAGCTGTACATTGAAAACGAAGTTCCAGCGGAAGCTAATCCTGAAATACGGAGATAGTGAGTGAACGATACAGTGTAGCTACAAATGCAAATGACTTTTAAAAAAGCTGGCCTACTATTAGCGAGTGATAGCACGGGTAACCTGTACTATTAGGGATCAATAGCACTCGTAAAGCAATTTAAATAACACTCGCCTTTGCCTCGTACTATTTCAATCGCAGTACTCATGTTATTATTCTACAAGTTGCATTTGGAATAGTAATCCTTATGTAGCTATAATACTCATTGCACTTTGTTGGTCATTCCACAATAGATCTTTACGTTTATCAGCACTCAGTACAAGTGCAAGTCTTGATAGAATGTTAAATAGAAATGTCATCTATTTATAACGATGTTATGATACGTTGCTGTGATATGGTGAGATATTTCGCATGCAGTCACATGAAAATATATTAGCCTGCTTGTAGAATGTATATCTTGCTATATCACACTCTCTCCACAACATTAGTTATTATTCTAATTTATTAGATCAATTCCATCTTACTTATTACTATTTCTACATTCTCCTACAGTCCAGAGTAGTAAACCAAATTGATTAGGTCCGGCCATTATAACCACACCCACTCATTTGTTAAAGCAATGAATTTGTAGACAGTGTAGAAGTTTATATTTCATTAAATGAACAAATATTTTAGTCTGTGTTGTGAGTTTCCAATAATGCCACTGCCATCACTCAAAACAATTCAGTACAAGTGAATTTTCAATGCAAATGATTTTTATAAACAATCAGTAGGTTCATGTCATATAAATAATTTATTAAATTATAATTAACTAGCAAGTACCCTGCCACACAGTTGCGCTTGATGTACTAATTTTTGCTATAAATATCTCCTCTACTATTTGGTTATTAATTAGTTACATCACTCCACTATTTTCTCACTTCTCATCGCTACTGATGACTCCTTACCAACCCGGCTCAGTTTTCATGAATAAACATACACCGCTGTCATTACTGACAACTGTTTACCACCTGACTCATATGGTACTGTTTACCACCTGACTCATCTCTCTCTATATGGAACATTTTACTGACCCGTCACAGGTTTATTTATGACAGTATCGGCATAATATTGATGATGCTTTACCAACCCTGCATAGCTCATGAATACACACCATTATTATCATTAGTGACAAACTAGTGTATTATTATGTAGAGTATCTGTAGTATATAGCATGTTAAGTATCTGTAGTATATAGCATGTTAAGTATCTGTAGTATATAGCATGTTAAGTATCTGTAGTATATAGCATGTTAAGTATCTGTAGTATATAGCATGTTAAGTATCTGTAGTGTATAGCATGTTAAGGGTGCCCGCACATAGCAACGCGCACCGCCTGTAGATCCGGACATTAATTTATTCCCCGCCAATACCCTACCATTCGATAATACGCGAGCAGAAACAATCGCGCATTAGTAGCAGACGTATACTTTGCGAAGTTGTGGTGTTTTAGTTTAGCTTCTTGTTGTCTTTTATTCGTTTACAGCAACTCTCCATACGTCGTCTGAGCTCACGCAGCAAGTTGCACCAGGCTGCCTCTCCACCAGTAGCCGTTCTCCGGACTATGCGCTCCTGAACTCAAGTGGATGGATCCACCAGGCTCGATTTCTGCGGAGCGAAGACTTCCCAAGCTACGCAAATCTAATACCTTCACCTTTGGCTATCTCCAATAAACTGCTCTCTCTTCGGACTCTCTTGTTATTGTTGTATTGATGTTTGTTTACTCTTGATATAGGCGGGCTCTTTTTAGAACCAATACAAACTAATTGAAAAAAAAATTGCTCGCGTACTCGCATTACGAGATATGGGGGTGGGGCTATTTCTTAAGAATTGCGAGTGGAATTAAAGTTCCAAATTTTGGGTCAGTTTTTCTTGGAATCTAATAATGAGAACGGCACAAAAATTTTATACACGGGTAAACCAAAAAAAAATGAACTGCACTACAGCGAGAATTTTTCAATATCTTATAAATAGAAAAAATTGCGAATATATCATTAAGTGATATTGAAATGGATAAGAACTCGCTGTCTTGCAGTAGAGTATCGGCTCGGCTAGTAGTGCACCAAATTGCGGAGCTCCAACTTACCGCACCGCTCCAAAAAAGTGCCCCAAAGTTTTATAACCAGGCCCCGATATTTCCTCCAGATTCGCTCTAAAATTAGTGAGCGGCTCCTTCGGCAGGTACTTTGTCCTTGTGTTGTAGTGGAGAAGCCCCTGTAAGTATACAATAGTAGTAATTGTGCATAGCAACCATCAACAAAAAATTGCGTAGGCGGTGTGCGGCTGTAGTATATAGCATGTTAAGTATCTGTAGTGTATAGCATGTTAAGTATCTGTAGTATATAGCATGTGAAGCAAACACACAATGACAAACACCAAAACTTAAGAAACACTGCATCCACCATAATTACAACTTATGAATACCTGCTCTGCTTTTGTAGCCGTCTTAGCTTTATCTTCTTAAAACATTGTAAGCATTTGTGACAAAATAAGTAACTGCATCAGCTCTAGTGCAAAAAAAAAGGCCACTTTACAAACCAACAGCACCAGAAGGATTTCTGAACCACGTTTGTTTTTCCAAAGATCGCGGTACTAGCCTAGGCAATGAGAGTGTGCATACATGAGATAGCAACCATGTGATCTCATACTATTCGGAAAATAACTATAGTAGAATAAATTGATATATTGACCAACTCTATCATCACACTTACAGTATATAACACAACATACTTGTCTATCCCATGTATATATAACACAATGTACTGGTCTATCCCATGTATATATAACACAATGTACTGGATGTATATATAACACAATGTACTGGTCTATCCCATGTATATATAACACAATGTACTGGTCTAACCCATGTATATATGACACAATGTACTGGTCTAGCCCATGTATATATAACGCAATGTACTGGTCTAACCCATGTATATATAACACAATGTACTGGTGTATATATAACACAATGTACTGGTCTAACCCATGTATATATAACACAACGTACTTGTCTATCCCATGTATATATAACACAATGTACTGGTCTATCCCATGGCATGTATATAATATAACACAATGTACTGGTCTAACCCATGTATATATAACACAATGTACTGGTACTGGTCTATCCCATGTATATATAACGCAATGTACTGGTCTAACCCATGTATATATAACACAATGTACTGGTCTATCCCATGTATATATAACACAATGTACTGGTCTAACCCATGTATATATAAAACAATGTACTGGTCTATCCCATGTATATATAACACAACATACTGGTCTATCCCATGTATATATAACACAACATACTGGTCTATCCCATGTATATATAACACAACATGCTGGTCTATCCCATGTATATATAACACAACATACTGGTCTATCCCAGGTATATAGCACAACGTACTGGTCTATCCCATGTATATATAACAGAATGTACTGGTCTATCCCATGTATATAACACAATGTACTTGTCTATCCCATGTATATAACACAATGTACTGGTCTATCCCATGTATATATAACACAATGTACTTGTCTGTATATCGCATGTACTATGTAGGATATGTGGTCTTGTGTGTTGCTATAGGTTACTAGTGGACAAAGAAGGTGCCCTTCAATGGACAAGACAACTCTTGGATATACAAGTCAACGACAGACCCAAGTAGGCAGACCACTGAACAACCGGACTACTACTATAACTATGACTGTGTGTGTGTCTGCATGTGTTAGTGTGGAACTACTTACAGTGGCACATGAGCCAGTAACAGATCAGCCGTGGATGGTCCCAGAGAGTCCTATGTCCTGTTCTTCATCTGCCAGTAGTTTACAGCCATCCTCTGTTTCTCTGCCTTCTTCCATGCCGCCATCATCCACTGGCTCTCCTGTGAGACTAGCCCCAGGTCACAGTAGCCATAGTATGGGGGAGGAGCTAGAAACATGCCCCTCCTCCATATCTACTTCCCCATCCTCTATGGCAACACGCTCTCCACGGCACAGGTCCAGTACCAGCAGCCCCACCCCCTTGTCCAGTAGAGGGAGGAGTGGCATGCCTCTAGTGCAGGTTGAGGTAGTATACGTGTCAGATCCTCAGCATATCTATGTCCGCGATGATAACCAGTGTGACCAGTTTGACAGGCTACAACACAAGGTGAACCAGCACTGCCAGGAACGTTTCATTCCTGTAGCTGAGGACTGCCTGGTATTAGGTTAGACTTACATTGCTGTTGTATTGAGATATAGAGGCAGTGCTATGTATGTGTGTGCGTGTGCAGGGTTACAGTGTGCAGGAAGAGCTTTAGATGATGACACCTGGTACAGGGTCATCCTCACAGAAATCACCAAGGATAACACAGCTGTGGTTGCAGAGTTTGTAGATGTAGGAAAGTCCAATGTACTCCCAGTTGCCAGGTAACTATTAACAGTTGCTAGGTTATGAAGGTTACAAACAGTAGCACTATTTCTATGTCGTCATTGTCGCTGTATGTGCATAGATTGAGCATGCTCAGTTCCAGTCTGAGGGTGTGTCCACCAGTAGTATCCCGATGTGTTTTGCGAGGCATCATTCCTTCGAAGAGTCGTGGTAAAGTAGCCACACCCTCCTGGAAGGACTCTGTGATTTCTGTCATAAGGGAAACCCTAACAGATACCAACATCTCCATGAAAGTTAGTAGGTTGTCATGGCAATGAGTGCTGGCATTCGAGGGCTAATTTTTGAAGTGTATATGATGAATGCTTGAAATTAGGAATACTTGCACATTAATATCATGTCAACATTCCCACAAAATGTTTTTGTGGTTATGTGGTTACTTTTGTGGTAAGAGAGACCTGAAGTGAAAAAGAGCAAATATTGATATGAATCTTTCTAATTTTATAAATTAGCTAAAGTTTCATTACAAAAATTTGGTGCCATAATATGCTTTTAATCCCAAAAATTTGGCAATTAATCAAAAAATGTGTTTAAGCCAGGAATCCAGCTAATACAGCTGTCTAAGAGTCTGGCATAACATAGCCAAGTACGTTAAAATTATTATATATAAATTTCATAACTTAATATTAAATTTTGAACTAATTGGTAGCTTTATTTTTTGCATATTGTACGGTAAAGATCGTCAATTTGTGCCGCTTACTGGTCTTTTCAGCGAATCGCGTACATAAACGTGACGTCAAAGCAGTGCGCCTGCGCACTTTGTTGAGCACTTTAGTTGTTACTATGCCTGCTTTAGGTGAACGATCCCTTGTTTCCCAAGTTCGCAACGGCTGTTACTGTAGTTCTGGGCCTTTGTTGAGGTAAGATTTAACTAATCAAATGTATACTGCCGTGCAATCCATAATTTATACGCAAGATTTTATTTTTGCTGGCAAAGTTTAGTAGATACGAGTTTGCTAGCAAGTTTCCATACCTTAAATTTTTCATGTAGTCTCTAGAACTTGCAGACTGAGTTTGCCCTTCAATGAAATACTAGTGGTAAGTGAATTGCCAATACTACTATCACTAACAACAAAGGTTTGTCTTTATTATTGTATTACTACTATAGAAGATGAAATTTCAGAACGGCTCCACAAGTGTCATACCCTTCCACAGTTACAGCGAAAATTTCCTGCCTTCTGTTCAGATTAGCTGCACTAGTTCAGTCACCACAAATTGTTGATTGCCACAGTTGTATTTTCCCCCACAAATTATTGTTATTTTGATGATCATAATTATATGAAATTATTGATGAAGCTGACAATAAAGGCTGAAAGAATGGAAAACAAAGTGGGCAAGAGCGAGTAATTGATGGGAAGGGAATGGAGAGAGCAAATAAAAGCCAGGGGAGATTAGCTAGCATCATGTCTTCTTTGGGGGCCTTACGTTGCTGTGTGGAAGTCTCTCCTTGTTAATCCAGAGTAGGCTTCATCCAGGGTAGGTGGTGCTCCAGGCAGAGAGACGGCACAGCACCTGAACAATTAACTGGTAAGCATTAGTTATTTCTAAAATACACGCACCTGCGGAGGTATGCGGTAATCTTTTAGTGCGTAGTGTGACGATTTACCGCACGATTCTGACGTCAAATAAAATGGCAAAAAAAGCATTACAGTCTACGAGAGATGGGCGGTTCTCAGCCTTTCTATATTAATATTGTTCTAAGACTTCAGCTAGGCTTTAAAACCATTAATAAATTAATGTACAACTTTTGAAAGGCTAAAAACTATTGCATCAAGGTGTTATCAAAGTTTCCACTCTTTAAGCTGGAAGCACTGTATAGAGGGCCAGATTACATCAGATAACGTAACCACTAGGATGACTGTGGGCATATATCTTATATCAACTTGCATAGCAGTAGTTACTGGCACTCTACGGGCACTCATCTATGATCACAGTGAGTATTGTCCAGTAATGCCATCAATAGTCCCATAGGGCAATACAAAAGTCCCATGGGATGTCCCATCAAAATTTTGGAATTTATTAATCTGTAACTTTCACTGCAGGGAACTCCTCCTTTGTTGTTCAAGAATTGTGTGTGTGTGTGTGGTTGCAGGTGTATGAGCGGTCCAGTTGTGATGTCCTGTATGTGGACTTGTTCACTGGACCTCGTTCTAAATCTTTGAGTGACAAGTTAGTGGCTCTGAGTCTTGCTCATCGCACTCACTCCAAGCCACACCTCCAGGATGATGTCATTCCTCCGCCCATGATGATAACTGCAGGGGACAGACTGGATGTGGAAATCATTGCTGCTCAGACTCCATGGGACTTCTACTTCCAAGATGTGAGAAAGGGTAGCGTCAGAGATATCATGAGTTACTTCACCCTTTATGTCATGTGCATGCATCTTCATTCACTACTCTGTGTCTGTTGCTAAGCAACTCCACTCAGTGCTCTTGTGTCTGTTGCTAAGCAACTCCACTCAATACTCTTGTGTCCGTTGCTAAGCAACTCCACTCACTACTTTACTCTTGTGTCTGTTGCTAAGCAACTCCACTCAATCCTCTTGTGTGTTTCTAAGCAACTCCACTCACTACTTAACTTTTTGTATCTGTTGCTAAGCAACTCTACTCAATACTCTCACGTCTGTTGCTAAGCAACTCCACTCACTACTTTACTCTCGTGTCTGTTGCTAAGCAACTCCACTCAATACTCTCGTGTCTGTTGCTAAGCAACTCAACTCACTACTGTGTGTATTTGCTGTATTGCTATGGTAATATTTGCATTTTTATTTTCTTACCAGGCATCTCCGTACTGCTATGAGGAATGTGATAATTTGAAGACAATGCTAGAGGCAGCATATGGGCGTGGTGACCTGCCCCTTGTTGGCGTGCCAATACTGAACATGTATGTGGCCACACGGTTCTCGGAAGACAACCAACTGTATCGTGCTAAGGTCACAGGTCAGTTGAATATCTGGCAATAGTATTGCTAAAGTTTTTAGGCGTACTTGACAAAAGAAGCAGAGAGAGAGAGAGAGTGTGTGTGTGTAACATTGAATTTGGTGTATAGTTTAGAGTATAGTTTGTGTGTCTGTACACACATGCACAGTACGACAGCCACTGGACACACCAGGGTTGGGGTCAAATACATGAGTAGTTGTATTTAAGCTGTATTTAAATACATTTTTGGAGTATTTGTATTTGTATTTGAAGATCTAATAAGTGAAGTATTTGTATTTGTATTTCAAATACTTTTTAAAAATCATAAGGTAGGAATGCGAGAAAGTAGAAAAATAAAAGATTTCCTGAATATATTTCTATTGGACAAATTTATTCTATTGTTTAGTTCTGGAAAGTACAGAATCAAGTGTTGCTTGGTCTATGCTGGCATATGTAGTTACATTGTAGTAACAAAATAGCTCCACCTCCTATTGTAAAAAGTTGCTGTTAAATGAGCTGAATGTATACAAATAAAAGGCACACTTGAGTCTAAGTTGCTTCAATGTGAATCAAACCAGCGCCCTCAAGTAATAGAGAAAAACCACTGAGCCTCTGAATCATAATCACACCTACAACCACCGCATACTTGCAACACTAGTTCCAGTGTATTTATGCAGTCCTGTATCTTTAGTGCCAGTTAAGATTCTATAGCATAGCGGGAAAGATGTTTTAACCCAACAGATATTGTTCAAAGGACAAAACTTTTAAAGAACTAATATTCGTCAGGTGTAATCTGTTTTTCCATGTAACACTTCATTGACTGTAATTTGATGCAATTAAAAAGTATTTGTATTTGTAATTGAAATACTACATCTAAGAAAGTATTTGTATTTGTATTTGAGTTCTTCAAAGTATTTGTATTTAAATACTATTCAAAGTATTTGACCCCAACCCTGGGACACACACAGATAGACAAGCAGGTGACATACAGACAGATGACAGATAGACAGTCAGACAATGGACAGACTAATAGACATAGGGACAACTGAAGGATACACAGTCAACTGTGAGGTGGATAGACAGGTAATTGCTGGCTCTGACTGACAAGTTGCTGGCTGTCCAACCACTCCCTGTATGAAGTACTAGTGTGACCATACATAGCAGAGTATGTGGAAGAGCTGTTAGCACTGGACTATTCAGAGAACATAAATAAGGTCATGTTGTTGTTGTTGTTGTTGTAAACAGGTATCAGTGAGAGTGGCTATTTGGATGTCCTGTTTGTGGACTATGGCAATATTGGGTGTGTGCATATGGACTGTGCTTACAAGTTGCCTCCTGACATCTTAAAGATTAGAAAACAGGTAATGATCATCACCTTAGCTTGCCTGGTTCACTGCCATATTTTTGTAGGCTCTTCACGGCCGTCTGCACCAAGTATGTCCAGTGGGTGGGGCTACAGTCTGGAGTGAAGATTCCTCAGACTTTTTCCATGTACAGTGTGATGATTGTGCAATAAACGTTCTAGTTCATGAAGCCACGCCCCTTGACAAAACTCAACCTTCCCATGAAGATAGTCTACTGAAAGTATCTCTGACACTAAAATCTTCTGGACAGGATGTTGCACAGCTGATGTTAGACACTGGCAAGGCAGACCCTGAGGTCACACCCACTCTTAATGTGGCCACACCCACAGTGTCTGTCCAAGACAAAAACTCCATCTCTCTCACTTCCAGCATTTCTCCTGCTTTCGTCTCACCTCTTTCAACTCGTGAATCACCGCTCACTAAATTTGCTCCTACTTCAGATGTTCTACTGACTCCTCCCACACCACTAATACCAGAAGTCCCTCCCTCTTTTCTCACACCTGCATCAGCCTCTCTCATCATCTCCCCAGTGCCACAGACTCGCTCTGTGTCTGCCAGAACCAGCTCTTCGTGTAGTGTCAGACCTCACATCAGCACTGCTGCTACAGGCACATCTCTTGGTGTGAAGGATGTGGTCTACAGTGATACTCACCCCAATACAGACTTGAAGAATTATACGCACAAAGATCCAACTTGGAGTGCAGAGGTCACCACAAGCCTCACCTCATCCTCACAGTCTTCTTACTTATCTTTATCTTCGTTGTCTGACCAGCTTCCAGTGACCCCTCCCCCACCCCGACCTGTGGGCAGGGCAGCTTGGAAGACTCGTTTACACAGAGCCTCAACTGAGAGTGCTGCTGCTGCCATTAAGGGACGTGCTGCAGGTCGCAGGCGCGTTGTTTCAGCTCATGCTATTGGACGTTCATCTGTATCTGACTCACCTGGACTCAGACTGACTGGCAGGTCAGCCTTAGTCTCTCCTAGTCCTCCTCATTCTGCACCACCATCACTGGCACCTACCACCCTGGAGCAGCCATTGTGGAGGTACTCTAACAATGCCACGCCCTCTTCCTCTTCTGTCAATTCTTCCATTTCTAATGAGTTGACGAGAAAACCACATGATAACAATGTATCCTCCATCATTGATCAGCAATCACAAACTCCACCCAGTGCCACACCCACCATGGCGACCAATCCTTCTGTTCGCCATCCTATTCTTCCTAAAGTCATTCTGCCAGTCCAAGTGGGCGGTACCTTCAAATGCCGAGTTGTATTTGTGGAGTCACTCGACCGCTTCTTCCTTCAGGTAGACGACAGTAGCATGGTGGGTGGAGTCAAGTCTGTGCTGGCAGTTGCTCAGGCATCCCTTGAGGAGGAGCTGCTATTGTCTGACATTATACCGGGACAGCTAGCCATGGCGCAGTATGAGGGAGGGGACTGGCACAGAGCGCAGGTCCATGGACCAGGCTCCATCTCTGCACATCACTACCTGGTCTTGTATGTGGACTATGGGAATCTAGATGAAGTGGACATGTTGAAGCCGATGCCATACCCACTCACTACCCTCCCACCTCAGGCACTCGAGTGCTGCCTCCACAGCTCTGTGCAAGGATCATTCACTCTGGACTCTTTTTGTACAAAGGTAGCAGGCAGCATTCTGAGTGCAGTCTTGATGGTAAGTGAGAAGTCAGGGGGTGTGGTGGTGCTCTTTGTTTAGGGTTAATGAACATCTCTTTTCCCGATGCTATACAATATATAATCCTGAAGACCATATTTTGTATAAATATCCTAGGATAGACTCAAGACTATGTATGTAAAGTAATATCCTGAAATATCCTAGGATATACTGTAATCTAATATCCTGGAATACTATAGGATAGACTCAACTCTAGTCCTGTATGTAAATCTAGAGTATTAAAATAAGTCTGTCAGGCAAAATATGTATTGCGGCAGTTATTGTTGCTGTTGTTGTTGCAGGGTGTCAGAGATGGAGTTATGGAGGTTGTGATAAAGGAAGAGCTGCCCAACCACTACCTAGTGGCTAGTACTCATTAACAATCCAAGAATCACTTATTGTAGGTATATTTTCTGTTGATTTGCATCAGCCAATGATTCATCTGTACATTGAATTTGTCAAATGCCTGTAACTGCAAATTTTCTGTATAATGTAACATATGTGTGTGTGTGTGGTGTGAGCATTAGGGAAGAGATGAATACCTGTAGAAAGAAGGAAATATTGTTTTTAATTTGCAAATGCAGGGTAATTATTTCCACATGTGTCGCTCAGTGTAATTTTGTTTAGAGATACCAGACACATTTAGTTAGCTATTCGTACTAAAAAAAAAAAGATCTTGATGGTTTTGTTTTAATGTTTTTTCCCTAATGCTCTCTGATGATTCAGTTAGTTTTTTAGTATAGCTTCAATATCATGTAAGGTATTTAGATAGTTTTACTATCAATGCATTAGTGTTGCCTTTTATCAATGGCACTTTATATTTTTGCTTAATTGCATGATTCAAGGTGAGCTGGTTGCAATAAAGACTGCTTATAGTTTTTGTCGTCCAATACTGATAGTTTAATTTTAATCAAATTTGTTGTATTCTAAAATATTTTGTTTTAGTTTTTTCATGTTTTCTATAGCTTAGTTTCAGTTTTTCTTACCAAAAATAAAATATTCCCCAAACTGATGTAGTGAACTCAAACAGCAGCTGTATGGGGAACGTGGTGAGAAAAGTGTGTGTGTGTGTGTTGTTGTAAGGAATATTCTAACAGTCCAGTGGTAGTGCTGCCATTAGGAATAATGTTCAGGAAAGATGTGCTAGTATAAAATTGTTATTGAAAATGCACTAGATAATATTTGTTTGACTAGGTGTGGACATACTTGATTTAAAACTTAAACCACTAGTCTACATTGAAACAAGATAACATAAAACCTCAAATAATATACTAGCTAACCTCAAATGTTTATGAAGTTCACACAAAACAGTTACTATTGTGGGAAGGGCTCAGCAGACTCTGGCCCCTCCCACATAGAGATTTATGGCAAACTCTTAGAGACATGTTTTCAAAAATGTAATCAGTTGTCATTGTTCTTTGGCACTTTCATTGACCTTTGAACCTGTTAGGATATAAAGGGAAAGGGCAAGGCCATGATTATATTCTGTCAGTCGCTATCCTGTTAGTGTTGTGGGTGGAATTTGAGAGAGATTTAGTTTAGTCTGATCACAACTTCAGAGTTATAGTTGCTGTAGTGTGTGAATAAGATGGCTGAAGAAATAGTTTATGAGGGTAAGAGTTTGGATCAGTTAAAGCAAGAGATCACTTGTGCTGTCTGTCAGGAACACTACACAGAGCCTAAGATCCTCCCTTGTCTCCACTATTACTGCAAAGAGTGCATCCTCAAACTGGCCCAAAAGACTGCCTCCAACCAACCTTTCTCTTGTCCAGAATGTTGCCAGAAGACCAGCCTCCCAGAGGGAGGTGTGGAGGAACTCAAAACAGCTTTCTTTGTTAACCGCTTCCAATCCCACTTGTCTGGGTTGAAGCGAGTCCATGGCAAGGTAGAGGTGAAGTGTGAGGAGTGCACAGACTCTGGAAACAAAGCTCAAGCATTCTGTCGCCAATGTGCCGTGTTTATCTGCAAGGAATGCGCAAGACAGCACAAGAGAATGAAGTCCTTTGCTTCTCACCAAGTTGTCTCTCTTGAAGACCTCAGACAAGGCACAGCTAGAGAGATAGCTGTGAAGGAGCCTCCCACTAAGAAGTGTCTCACTCACGAGAAGCCCCTCGCTAATCTACTGTTTTGATTGCAAGTCTCTTATATGTCGTGACTGCACAGTGACAGTTCATAAGGAACACAAGTTCGAGTTCAGCCAGGTGGCAGCTCCAGACACCAAGAAGAAGCTTCTGGAGAATGTGGTGTGATACAACCTCGTCAGATTACAGACATTACCTCATTGTGGTTTTGTGTGATTTACTTATATATGAGACTTGTTGAGTTTTATAGTCAGTTGTGTTGAGTTATGTCAGTCATTGAATTGTCCTAATTATAGTTAATAGTAAATATATTAATACTGTCAAGTATAGGTAGCTAGATAGGGCTTAGGCCAATCTAGTACAAAACTGTTACAGAGAATCTGAGTCCCTTGAGAGCAGCAGCAGTGGCCTTATCAGGAGCTGTTACAGACATCCAGACTACCAAGCAGGAGGTAGAGGCCCAGGGCAACTCTGTAGCTAACACCATCCACTCCTTCAATCCTTCAATCAACTCCAACTCCTCTTGGACAAACACAAGCAACAGCTACTCCACCAAGCAGCAAATCAAGTTCAACAGAAGATAGACAAGCTTACAGCTCAGGAGAAGAGCTTGTCTGTAGCTACTGCAGAGGTCCAGAGTATCGTAGACTACACTGAGAGATTTGTAGGCCATTGTTCAGACAACGAGGTAATGAGCATGCACACTGAGATCAGGAGGAGAATACAGCAAGAGGTAGGAGAACACAGCAAGTCAGGGAGGTGCCTGGAGCCAGTGGAGGAGGCAGACGTGGGGGTAGAGGTGAGGTGCGATGAGGCACTACAGGAGCTCTGTCAGTCCAAGGCCAAGATCACTCGACTAGCTCTAGACCCAGCGCAGTGTACAGTGAGGGGTGAGGGGACACACACAGCAGAGGTCAACCAAACAGCCGAGGTTACCTTGACTACTAAACTAACTGACAAGAAGACGACTAGACGTAGAGCTATAGTAGTCAGTGAGTTGAAGTCTCTGCACGATGGATCAGTCGTCAAGTGTGAGGTGGACCAATCAGGACCTGGGGAATATCGTATCCAGTACACACCCACTGTGCGTGGACGTCATGAACTAACTGTGTCAGTAGACGGGCAGCAAGTAGCAGGTAGTCCCTTCCCTGTGTCTGTCTCCATCTCTCCTACTCTACTAGGCAAGCCTGGTAAAGTGTGGACAGGAATACCACGCCCTACTGGCATCACAACTAATTCTGTAGGTGAAGTTATTGTAGCTGAATGTTACGGAGACATTGTGAAGATAGACAAGGAGGGGAAGAAGACAGTGCTTGTGAAACATTCTAAAACTAAAATAAATAGGTTGTCTTCACTAGTGCAGTAAATATTATCTTCTTCATCTGTAGTAATAGAAGACAGTAATAAGATCCTGCGATGTGACAAGAATGGAGGCAATGTTCAGGTGCATGAGGTCCAGCAGGTGGAAGGTCCAGGATACTGGGGAGTGGCAGTAGTAGGAGATGAAGTGATGGTTTGTGAGTGTAACAATAGAGGTACTATTCTAGTATATGACAGAGAAGTCAAGTATGTGAGGTGTATTGAACAAGATGGTATGAGAGCGTTCTACAACATAGACCCACAAGGCAACCTCTATGTCACTGACTATGATAATGATTGTATCCGAGTCTTCAGTAATGACGGTGTCTTACTACGATCCTTTGGCTGTGATGATGATGGAGTGAATAAACTAAACAAGCCTCATGGTGTGTGTGTATCTGGTCAGTATGTGTATGTCACTAACTTTGGTGGTGATAATGTGTCGGTGTTTACTACAGAAGGAGAGTATGTCACTTCATTTGGTCAGCATGGTAATAAGGAAGGTGAATTCAATAGGGGATTTGCATGATGACATCACGTAACATCCTGCCACGCCCACCGATGGTATCACTGCACACCGTGTTCCATTGAAAATGTATTAGTTTTGCTGACCGCTTGGTCTATTTTTTGCTGTAGCACTAGCGCCAGGCTGCACAGAGCTTCCAAATTACAGGAATAGCTTTATTATGAAATTTACTAACTGCTGATAGCAAAAGTTTAGGATTTTCAGCTCTGGATATTGGAATTCCTGGGAGTGAAATTTGGTGATGGTTATCTAACCACCCTACTTCTTCTTGGAACTCACCTTGAAAACTGAGACTGGCTGGTTTTTCTCAGAATTCTATAGCCTGGGGTTGGCCTGCTTCTTAGAAGCTGATTGTGGTGAAGATACTAATTTCTCTGGAGGGATTGGTGAGTCTTACAAGAGAAGGTAGAAAAAGAGATTGCTTTGTTCCTGAATGCTAAGATAACAGAAGAAAGAACAACATGGTGATCATTTCATAACTTTCCTAAGGATAAACTGATGAGAAAGAAATGATTAATTTCTAAAAGATAGGATTTGTATCATCAGCTGTTTTGCTCCACAGTGTGGAAGAAAATCTTGAATATCTTTGTGGAGGATATTGTAACAAAAAGCATACAGGGCCGGCAGTGGAGAATTGGCAAGCCTACAATTAATATTGCCTCTTATTACTGATCAAGTTTACTTTATTTAGATTGAGTATGTTTTTATGTTTATTTTAATTATCTTTCTCCCCTTAGTTCAATATGTATTCATTTTCTTTGATTGTTTAGTTACAGTTTAACCACAGTGTAAAACATGAAAGCAATAGTTCTGCAGGACATTAATGTCCGTGCATTAACTACCTAAAATAACCCACCTACTGTGGAGTTAAGTAATTCCATTAGCTAGCTACCTGTTGAAGAGGTAAAAAAATGGTGAAGGGACATATAAATTCTAGTTAAAAACTAGCAAACAGGACATTATTACTGATACAGTCCATAGATATACAACAGTCCCACACGCTTTGTGAGAAAATTTATTACTGCGGGTGATAATGATGATGATAATCATAATAAAATACTATGAAGTGAATCAAATTGGTGGACCAATAATTGAGTGCACTAAGAGAAAAACCTGTTAATGCTAATTCAATGTCCAAATGGAGTTAGCAAAATTGTGGTAAATATTTTTTCTTTTTTTTCGTTTATACCTTGATTCTCAAAGACAACTATCTGGATCTATATAATATATTCAATTTTGGAAGTATTTCTTAGACCTCTTTACTTTGTCACAAGTCACAGTATCGCGAGGCTGTTGTTTAGCTACATACCATCTTGCTTACCTTTCTTTTAAGTTGCCAATATTTGCTAGCAAATACATACCTTTTATCTATCTCAACTTCACAACATGAAGCTGACTAAGAGTAAGATGTTCAACTATAGCTACTTGCTTTTATAAATGGTATTTCTGCCAGAGTCTGAGTCTGTCAGACGGGTGGTTGCATTTATGTCTCCTGACTAGTTTATGGAGCCATAACTTCACCACAATCAGGTTACTTCTAAGAAAATCCACAGCACAATAGGCAGGCCACCACCAGGCTATAGAATTCTGAGAAAAACCAGTTGTCTCAGTTTTCAAGATGAGTTCCAAGAAGAAGTAGGGTGGTTAGATAACCATCACCAAATTTCACTCCCAGGTATTCCAATAGCCAGGGCTGAAAATCTTAAACTTTTGCTATCAGCAGTTAGTAAATTTCATAATAAAGCTATTCCTGTAATTTGGAAGCTCTGTGCAGCCTGGCGCTGGTGCTACAGCAAAAAATAGACCAAGCGGTCAGCAAAACTAATACATTTTCTATGGGACACGGAGTGCAGTGATACCATCAGTGGGTGTGGCAGGATGTTACGTGATGTCATCATGCAAATCCCCTATTGGCCTCAAAGTGTATGTGTAGATGTAAATAACTTTATATATGTGACTGAATTTTTGAATCACAGAGTTCAATGTTTCTAATTAGTTTATGTCACCATGTATTAATATTAACCATCTCTTAATGCATATTCATAGTTTGTAAATTCATGTTTCATTGGATCTTTCGTGTTAATAAATTAATAGTAAGTTGCCCATTCAAAAATGTATGGGAAAAATCAAAAATCGCTGTTCAATTGAAATCGCAGGGCGAAAGTGAAATGGCACGTAACTAATTGAAATACCTCGGTAACTAAGTGGAAACTAAGTGAAATACTTCGGTAGCTAAGTGAAATAGTACGGGTAAGTGCGCATGCGTGCAGCGTTAATCTTGGAAACATACAGTTTGAGTAGTTTCTAGTTGGAGACTATGTCATTCTTTACCACAAAAGTTCTACCCATATTAGACGGAATGTTTTTCAACAAATTAGGAGGAGCCGTGCATTGAAAACGAAATTCCAGTGGAAGCTAATCCTGAAATCGGAGATAGCGAGTGAACGATACAGTGTAGCTACAATTGCAAATGACTTTTTAAAAAGCTGGCCTACTATTAGCGAGTGATAGCACGGATAACCTGTACTATTAGGGATCAATAGCACTCGTAAAGCAATTGCAATAGCACTCGCCTTTGCCTCGTACTATTTCAATCATAGTACTCATGCTATTACTCTACAAGTTGCATTGGAATATTTTAGTAATCCTTATGTAGCTATAATACTCATTGCACTTTGTTGGTCATTCCACAATAGATCTTTACGTGATGGCCTCTTTATCAGCACTCAGTACAAGTGCAAGTCTTGATAGAATGTTAAATAGAAATGTCATCTATTTATAACGATGTTATGATACGTTGCTGTGATATGGTGAGATATTTCGCATGCAGTCACATGAAAATATATTAGCCTGCTTGTAGAATATATATATCTTGCTATATCACACGCTCACCACAACATTAGTTATTATTCTAATTTATTAGATCTAATTCCATCTTACTTATTACTATTTCTACATTCTCCTACAGTCCAGAGTAGTAAACCAAATTGATTAGGTCCGGCCATTATAACCACACCCACTCATTTGTTAAAGCAATGAATTTGTAGACAGTGTAGAAGTTTATATTTCATTAAATGAACAAATATTTTAGTCTGTGTTGTGAGTTTCCAATAATGCCACTGCCATCACTCAAAACAATTCAGTACAAGTGAATTTTCAATGCAAATGATTTTTATAAACAATCAGTAGGTTCATGTCATATAAATAATTTATTAAATTATAATTAACTAGCAAGTACCCTGCCACACAGTTGCGCTTGATGTACTAATTTTTGCTATAAATATCTCCTCTACTATTTGGTTATTAATTAGTTACATCACTCCACTATTTTCTCACTTTCTCATCGTTACTGATGACTCCTTACCAACCCGGCTCAGTTTTCATGAATAAACATATACCGCTGTCATTACTGACAACTGTTTACCACCTGACTCATATGGTACTGTTTACCACCTGACTCATCTTTCTCTATGTATGTATGGAACTGTTTACCACCTGACTCATCTCTCTCTCTATGTATGGAACTGTTTACCACCTGACTCATCTCTCTCTCTCTATATGTAACATTTTACTGACCCGTCACAGGTTTATTTATGACAGTATCGGCATAATATCGATGATGCTTTACCAACCCTGCATAGCTCATGAATACACGCCATTGTTATCATTAGTGACAAACTTGTGTATTATTATGTAGAGTATCTGTAGTATATAGCATGTTAAGTATCTGTAGTATATAGCATGTTAAGTATCTGTAGTATATAGCATGTTAAGTATCTGTAGTGTATAGCATGTTAAGTATCTGTAGTATATAGCATGTGAAGCAAACACACAATGACAAACACCAAAACTTAAGAAACACTGCATCCACCATAATTACAACTTATGAATACCTGCTCTGCTTTTGTAGCCGTCTTAGCTTTATCTTCTTAAAACATTGTAAGCATTTGTGACAAAATAAGTAACTGCATCAGCTCTAGTGCAAAAAAAGGCCACTTTACAAACCAACAGCACCAGAAGGATTTCTGAACCACGTTTGTTTTTCCAAAGATCGCGGTACTAGCCTAGGCAATGAGAGTGTGCATACATGAGATAGCAACCATGTGATCTCATACTATTCGGAAAATAACTATAGTAGAATAAATTGATATATTGACCAACTCTATCATCACACTTACAGTATATAACACAACATACTTGTCTATCCCATGTATATATAACACAATGTACTGGTCTAACCCATGTATATATAACACAATGTACTGGTCTATCCCATGTATATATAACACAATGTACTGGTCTAACCCATGTATATATAACACAATGTACTGGTCTAACCCATGTATATATAACACAATGTACTGGTCTAACCCATGTATATATAACACAATGTACTGGTCTAACCCATGTATATATGACACAATGTACTGGTCTAACCCATGTATATATGACACAATGTACTGGTCTAACCCATGTATATATGACACAATGTACTGGTCTAACCCATGTATATATGACACAATGTACTGGTCTATCCCATGTATATATGACACAATGTACTGGTCTAACCCATGTATATATGACACAATGTACTGGTCTAACCCATGTATATATGACACAATGTACTGGTCTAACCCATGTATATATAACACAATGTATTGGTCTAACCCATGTATATATAACACAATGTACTGGTCTATCCCATGTATATATAACACAATGTACTGGTCTAACCCATGTATATATAACACAATGTACTGGTCTAACCCATGTATATATAACACAATGTACTGGTCTATCCCATGTATATATAACACAATGTACTGGTCTAACCCATGTATATATAACACAATGTACTGGTCTATCCCATGTATATATAATACAATGTACTGGTCTATCCCATGTATATATAACACAATGTACTGGTCTATCCCATGTATATATAACACAATGTACTGGTCTATCCCATGTATATAACACAATGTACTGGTCTATCCCATGTATATATAACACAACATAACTGGTCTATCCAACATGGTCTATCCCAGGTATATAACACAACGTACTGGTCTATCCCATGTATATATAACAGAATGTACTGGTCTATCCCATGTATATAACACAATGTACTTGTCTATCCCATGTATATAACACAATGTACTGGTCTATCCCATGTATATATAACACAATGTACTTGTCTAACCCATGTATATATAACACAACGTACTGGTCTATCCCATGTATATATAACACAATGTACTGGTCTATCCCATGTATATATAACACAACATACTGGTCTATCCCATGTATATATAACACAACATACTGGTCTATCCCAGGTATATAACACAACGTACTGGTCTATCCCATGTATATATAACAGAATGTACTGGTCTATCCCATGTATATAACACAATGTACTTGTCTATCCCATGTATGTAACACAATGTACTGGTCTATCCCATGTATATATAACACAATGTACTTGTCTGTATATCGCATGTACTATGTAGGATATGTGGTCTTGTGTGTTGCTATAGGTTACTAGTGGACAAAGAAGGTGCCCTTCAATGGACAAGACAACTCTTGGATATACAAGTCAACGACAGACCCAAGTAGGCAGACCACTGAACAACCGGACTACTACTATAACTATGACTGTGTGTGTGTCTGCATGTGTTAGTGTGGAACTACTTACAGTGGCACATGAGCCAGTAACAGATCAGCCGTGGATGGTCCCAGAGAGTCCTATGTCCTGTTCTTCATCTGCCAGTAGTTTACAGCCATCCTCTGTTTCTCTGCCTTCTTCCATGCCGCCATCATCCACTGGCTCTCCTGTGAGACTAGCCCCAGGTCACAGTAGCCATAGTATGGGGGAGGAGCTAGAAACATGCCCCTCCTCCATATCTACTTCCCCATCCTCTATGGCAACACGCTCTCCACGGCACAGGTCCAGTACCAGCAGCCCCACCCCCTTGTCCAGTAGAGGGAGGAGTGGCATGCCTCTAGTGCAGGTTGAGGTAGTATACGTGTCAGATCCTCAGCATATCTATGTCCGCGATGATAACCAGTGTGACCAGTTTGACAGGCTACAACACAAGGTGAACCAGCACTGCCAGGAACGTTTCATTCCTGTAGCTGAGGACTGCCTGGTATTAGGTTAGACTTACATTGCTGTTGTATTGAGATATAGAGGCAGTGCTATGTATGTGTGTGCGTGTGCAGGGTTACAGTGTGCAGGAAGAGCTTTAGATGATGACACCTGGTACAGGGTCATCCTCACAGAAATCACCAAGGATAACACAGCTGTGGTTGCAGAGTTTGTAGATGTAGGAAAGTCCAATGTACTCCCAGTTGCCAGGTAACTATTAACAGTTGCTAGGTTATGAAGGTTACAAACAGTAGCACTATTTCTATGTCGTCATTGTCGCTGTATGTGCATAGATTGAGCATGCTCAGTTCCAGTCTGAGGGTGTGTCCACCAGTAGTATCCCGATGTGTTTTGCGAGGCATCATTCCTTCGAAGAGTCGTGGTAAAGTAGCCACACCCTCCTGGAAGGACTCTGTGATTTCTGTCATAAGGGAAACCCTAACAGATACCAACATCTCCATGAAAGTTAGTAGGTTGTCATGGCAATGAGTGCTGGCATTCGAGGGCTAATTTTTGAAGTGTATATGATGAATGCTTGAAATTAGGAATACTTGCACATTAATATCATGTCAACATTCCCACAAAATGTTTTTGTGGTTATGTGGTTACTTTTGTGGTAAGAGAGACCTGAAGTGAAAAAGAGCAAATATTGATATGAATCTTTCTAATTTTATAAATTAGCTAAAGTTTCATTACAAAAATTTGGTGCCATAATATGCTTTTAATCCCAAAAATTTGGCAATGAATCAAAAAATGTGTTTAAGCCAGGAATCCAGCTAATACAGCTGTCTAAAAGTCTGGCATAACATAGCCAAGTACGTTAAAATTATTATATAAATTTCATAACTTAATATTAAATTTTGAACTAATTGGTAGCTTTATTTTTTGCATATTGTACGGTAAAGATTGTCAATTTGTGCCGTTTACTGGTCTTTTCAGCGAATCGCGTACATAAACGTGACGTCAAAGCAGTGCGCCTGCGCACTTTGTTGAGCGCTTTAGTTGTTACTATGCCTGCTTTAGGTGAACGATCCCTTGTTTCCCAAGTTCGCAACGGCTGTTACTGTAGTTCTGGGCCTTTGTTGAGGTAAGATTTAACTAATCAAATGTATACTGCCGTGCAATCCATAATTTATACGCAAGATTTTATTTTGCTGGCAAAGTTTAGTAGATACGAGTTTGCTAGCAAGTTTCCATACCTTAAATTTTTCATGTAGTCTCTAGAACTTGCAGACTGAGTTTGCCCTTCAATGAAATACTAGTGGTAAGTGAATTGCCAATACTACTATCACTAACAACAAAGGTTTGTCTTTATTATTGTATTACTACTATAGAAGATGAAATTTCAGAACGGCTCCACAAGTGTCATACCCTTTCACAGTTACAGCGAAAATTTCCTGCCTTCTGTTCAGATTAGCTGCAATAGTTCATTCACCACAAATTGTTGATTGCCACAGTTGTATTTTCCCCCACAAATTATTGTTATTTTGATGATCATAATATATGAAATTATTGATGAAGCTGACAATAAAGGCTGAAAGAATGGAAAACAAAGTGGGCAAGAGCGAGTAATTGATGGGAAGGGAATGGAGAGAGCAAATAAAAGCCAGGGGAGATTAGCTAGCATCATGTCTTCTTTGGGGGCCTTACGTTGCTGTGTGGAAGTCTCTCCTTGTTAATCCAGAGTAGGCTTCATCCAGGGTAGGTGGTGCTCCAGGCAGAGAGACGGCACAGCACCTGAACAATTAACTGGTAAGCATTAGTTATTTCTAAAATACACGCACCTGCGGAGGTATGCGGTAATCTTTTAGTGCGTAGTGTGACGATTTACCGCACGATTCTGACGTCAAATAAAATGGCAAAAAAAAGCATTACAGTCTACGAGAGATGGGCGTTTCTCAGCCTTTCTCTATTAATATTGTTCTAAGACTTCAGGTAGGCTTTAAAACCATTAATAAATTAATGTACAACTTTTGAAAGGCTAAAAACTATTGCATCAAGGTGTTATCAAAGTTTCCACTCTTTAAGCTGGAAGCACTGTATAGAGGGCCAGATTACATCAGATAACGTAACCACTAGGATGACTGTGGGCATATATCTTATATCAACTTGCATAGCAGTAGTTACTGGCACTCTACGGGCACTCATCTATGATCACAGTGAGTGTTGTCCAGTAATACCATCAATAGTCCCATAGGACAATACAAAAGTCCCATGGGATGTCCCATCAAAATTTTGGAATTTATTAATCTGTAACTTTCACTGCAGGGAACTCCTCCTTGTTGTTCAAGAGTTGTGTGTGTGTGTGTGTGTGTGTGTGGTTGCAGGTGTATGAGCGGTCCAGTTGTGATGTCCTGTATGTGGACTTGTTCACTGGACCTCGTTCTAAATCTTTGAGTGACAAGTTAGTGGCTCTGAGTCTTGCTCATCGCACTCACTCCAAGCCACACCTCCAGGATGATGTCATTCCTCCGCCCATGATGATAACTGCAGGGGACAGACTGGATGTGGAGATCATTGCTGCTCAGACTCCATGGGACTTCTACTTCCAAGATGTGAGAAAGGGTAGCGTCAGAGATATCTGAGTTACTTCACCCTTTATGTCATGTGCATGCATCTTCATTCACTACTCTGTGTCTGTTGCTAAGCAACTCCACTCAGTGCTCTTGTGTCTGTTGCTAAGCAACTCCACTCAATACTCTTGTGTCCGTTGCTAAGCAACTCCACTCACTACTTTACTCTTGTGTCTGTTGCTAAGCAACTCCACTCAATCCTCTTGTGTGTTTCTAAGCAACTCCACTCACTACTTAACTTTTTGTATCTGTTGCTAAGCAACTCTACTCAATACTCTCACGTCTGTTGCTAAGCAACTCCACTCACTACTTTACTCTCGTGTCTGTTGCTAAGCAACTCCACTCACTACTTAACTTTTTGTATCTGTTGCTAAGCAACTCCACTCACTACTTTATTCTTGTGTCTGTTGCTAAGCAACTCTACTCAATACTCTCGTGTCTGTTGCTAAGCAACTCAACTCACTACTGTGTGTATTTGCTGTATTGCTATGGTAATATTTGCATTTTTATTTTCTTACCAGGCATCTCCGTACTGCTATGAGGAATGTGATAATTTGAAGACAATGCTTGAGGCAGCATATGGGCGTGGTGACCTGCCCCTTGTTGGCGTGCCAATACTGAACATGTATGTGGCCACACGGTTCTCGGAAGACAACCAACTGTATCGTGCTAAGGTCACAGGTCAGTTGAATATCTGGCAATAGTATTGCTAAAGTTTTTAGGCGTACTTGACAAAAGAAGCAGAGAGAGAGAGAGTGTGTGTGTGTAACATTGAATTTCGTGTATAGTTTAGAGTATAGTTTGTGTGTCTGTACATGTACACACATGCACAGTACGACAGCCACTGGACACACCAGGGTTGGGGTCAAATACATGAGTAGTTGTATTTAAGCTGTATTTAAATACATTTTTGGAGTATTTGTATTTGTATTTGAAGATCTAAAAAGTGAAGTATTTGTATTTGTATTTCAAATACTTTTTAAAAATCATAAGGTAGGAATGCGAGAAAGTAGAAAAATAAAAGATTTCCTGAATATATTTCTATTGGACAAATTTATTCTATTGTTTAGTTCTGGAAAGCACAGAATCAAGTGCTGCTTGGTCTATGCTGGCATTTGTAGTTACATTGTAGTAACAAAATAGCTCCACCTCCTATTGTAAAAAGTTGCTGTTAAATGAGCTGAATGTATACAAATAAAAGGCACACTTGAGTTTAAGTTGCTTCAATGTGAATCAAACCATTGCCCTCAAGTAATAGAGAAAAACCACTGAGCCTCTGAATCATAATCACACCTACAACCACCGCATACTTGCAATACTATTCCAGTGTATTTATGCAGTCCTGTATCTTTAGTGCCAGTTAAGATTCTATAGCATAGCGGGAATGATGTTTTAACCCAACAGATATTGTTCAAAGTACAAAACTTTTAAAGAACTAACATTCGTCAGGTGTAATCTGTTTTTCCATGGAACACTTCATTGACTGTAATTTGATGCAATTAAAAAGTATTTGTATTTGTAATTGAAATACTACATCTAAGAAAGTATTTGTATTTGAGTTCTTCAAAGTATTTGTATTTAAATACTATTCAAAGTATTTGACCCCAACCATGGGACACACGCAGATAGACAAGCAGGTGACATACAGACAGATGACAGATAGACAGTCAGACAATGGACAGACTAATAGACATAGGGACAACTGAAGGATACACAGTCAACTGTGAGGTGGATAGACAGGTTATTGCTGGCTCTGACTGACAAGTTGCTGGCTGTCCAACCACTCCCTGTATGAAGTACTAGTGTGACCATACATAGCAGAGTATGTGGAAGAGCTGTTAGCACTGGACTATTCAGAGAACATAAATAAGGACATGTTGTTGTTGTTGTTGTAAACAGGTATCAGTGAGAGTGGCTATTTGGATGTCCTGTTTGTGGACTATGGAAATATTGGGTGTGTGCATGTGGACTGTGTTTACAAGTTGCCTCCTGACATCTTAAAGATTAGAAAACAGGTAATGATCATCACCTTAGCTTGCCTGGTTCACTGCCATATTTTTGTAGGCTCTTCACGGCCGTCTGCACCAAGTTTGTCCAGTGGGTGGGGCTACAATCTGGAGTGAAGATTCCTCAGACTTTTTCCATGTACAGTGTGATGGTTGTGCGATAAACGTTCTAGTTCATGAAGCCACGCCCCTTGACAAAACTCCACCTTCCCATGAAGATAGTCTACTGAAAGTATCTCTGACACTAAAATCTTCTGGACAGGATGTTGCACAGCTGATGTTAGACACTGGCAAGGCAGACCCTGAGGTCACACCCACTCTTAATGTGGCCACACCCACAGAGTCTGTCCAAGCCGAAAACTCCATCTCTCTTACTTCAAGCATTTCTCCTGCTTTCATCTCACCTCTTTCAACTCGTGAATCACTGCTCGCTAAATTTGCTCCTACCTCAGATGTTCTACTGACTCCTCCCACACCACTAATACCAGAAGTCCCTCCCTCTTTTCTCACACCTGCATCAGCCTCTCTCATCATCTCCCCAGTGCCACAGACTCGCTCTGTGTCTGCCAGAACCAGCTCTTCGTGTAGTGTCAGACCTCACATCAGCACTGCTGCTACAGGCACATCTCTTGGTGTGAAGGATGTGGTCTACAGTGATACTCACCCCAATACAGACTTGAAGAATTATACGCACAAAGATCCAACTTGGAGTGCAGAGGTCACCACAAGCCTCACCTCATCCTCACAGTCTTCTTACTTATCTTTATCTTCGTTGTCTGACCAGCTTCCAGTGACCCCTCCCCCACCCCGACCTGTGGGCAGGGCAGCTTGGAAGACTCGTTTACACAGAGCCTCAACTGAGAGTGCTGCTGCTGCCATTAAGGGACGTGCTGCAGGTCGCAGGCGCGTTGTTTCAGCTCATGCTATTGGACGTTCATCTGTATCTGACTCACCTGGACTCAGACTGACTGGCAGGTCAGCCTTAGTCTCTCCTAGTCCTCCTCATTCTGCACCACCATCACTGGCACCTACCACCCTGGAGCAGCCATTGTGGAGGTACTCTAACAATGCCACGCCCTCTTCCTCTTCTGTCAATTCTTCCATTTCTAATGAGTTGACGAGAAAACCACATGATAACAATGTATCCTCCATCATTGATCAGCAATCACAAACTCCACCCAATGCCACACCCACCATGGCGACCAATCCTTCTGTTCGCCATCCTATTCTTCCTAAAGTCATTCTGCCAGTCCAAGTGGGCGGTACCTTCAAATGTCGAGTTGTATTTGTGGAGTCACTCGACCGCTTCTTCCTTCAGGTAGACGACAGTAGCATGGTGGGTGGAGTCAAGTCTGTGCTGGCAGTTGCTCAGGCATCCCTTGAGGAGGAACTGCTATTGTCTGACATTATACCGGGACAGCTAGCCATGGCGCAGTATGAGGGAGGGGACTGGCACAGAGCGCAGGTCCATGGACCAGGCTCCATCTCTGCACATCACTACCTGGTCTTGTATGTGGACTATGGGAATCTAGATGAAGTGGACATGTTGAAGCCGATGCCATACCCACTCACTACCTTCCCACCTCAGGCACTCGAGTGCTGCCTCCACAGCTCTGTGCAAGGATCATTCACTCTGGACTCTTTTTGTACAAAGGTAGCAGGCAGCATTCTGAGTGCAGTCTTGATGGTAAGTGAGAAGTCAGGGTTAGTGTTAATGAACATCTCTTTTCCCGATGCTATACAATATATAATCCTGAAGACCATATTTCGTATAAATATCCTAGGATAGGCTCAAGACTGTATGTAAATTAATATCCTGAAATATTCTAGGATATACTGTAATCTAATATCCTGGAATACTATAGGATAGATTCAACTCTAGTCCTGTATGTAAATCTAGAGTATTAAAATAAGTCTGTCTGTCAGGCAAAATATGTATTGCTGTTGTTATTGTTGCTGTTGTTGTTGCAGGGTGTCAGAGATGGAGTTATGGAGGTTGTGATAAAGGAAGAGCTGCCCAACCACTACCTAGTGGCTAGTACTCATTAACAGTCAGGCAAAATATGTATTGCTGTTGTTATTGTTGCTGTTGTTGTTGCAGGGTGTCAGAGATGGAGTTATGGAGGTTGTGATAAAGGAAGAGCTGCCCAACCACTACCTAGTGGCTAGTACTCATTAACAGTCAGGCAAAATATGTATTGCTGTTGTTATTGTTGCTGTTGTTGTTGCAGGGTGTCAGAGATGGAGTTATGGAGGTTGTGATAAAGGAAGAGCTGCCCAACCACTACCTAGTGGCTAGTACTCATTAACAATCCAAGAATCACTTATTGTAGGTATATTTTCTGTTGATTTGCATCAGCCAATGATTCATCTGTACATTGAATTTGTCAAATGCCTGTAACTGCAGGGAAGAGATGAATACCTGTAGAAAGAAGGAAATATTGTTTTTAATTTGCAAATGCAGGGTAATTATTTCCACATGTGTCACTCAGTGTAATTTTGTTTAGAGATACCAGACACATTTAGTTAGCTATTCGTACTAAAAAAAAAGATCTTGATGGTTTTGTTTTAGTGTTTTTTCCCTAATGCTCTCTGATGATTCAGTTAGTTTTTTAGTATAGCTTCAATATCATGTAAAGTATTTAGATAGTTTTACTATCAATGCATTAGTGTTGCCTTTTATCAATGGCACTTTATATTTTTGCTTAATTGCATGATTCAAGGTGAGCTGGTTGCAATAAATACTGCTTTTAGTTTTTGTCGTCCAATACTGATAGTTTAATTTTAATCAAATTTGTTGTATTCTAAAATATTTTGTTTTAGTTTTTTCATGTTTTCTATAGCTTAGTTTCAGTTATTCTTATCAAAAATAAAATACCCCCAAAACTAATGTAGTGAACTCAAACAGCAGCTGTATGGGGAACGTGGTGAGAAAAGTGTGTGTGTGTGTGTTATTGTAAGGAATATTCTAACAGTCCAGTGGTAGTGCTGCCATTAGGAATAATGTTCAGGAAAGATGTGCTAGTATAAAATTGTTATTGAAAATGCACTAGATAATATTTGTTTGACTAGGTGTAGACATACTTGATTATTAAAACTTAAACCACTAGTCTACATTGAAACAAGATAACATAAAACCTCAAATAATATACTGGCTAACCTCAAATGTTTATGAAGTTCACACAAAACAGTTACTATTGTGGGAAGGGCTCAGCAGGCTCTGGCCCCTCCCACATAGTGATTTATGGCAAACTCTTAGAGACATGTTTTCAAAAATGTAATCAGTTGTCATTGTTCTTTGGCACTTTCATTGACCTTTGAACCTGTTAGGATATAAAGGGAAAGTGCAAGGCCATGATTATATTCTGTCAGTCGCAATCCTGTTAGTGTTGTGGGTGGAATTTGAGAGAGATTTAGTTTAGTCTGATCACAACTTCAGAGTTATAGTTGCTGTAGTGTGTGAATAAGATGGCTGAAGAGATAGTTGATGAGGGTAAGAGTTTGGAGCAGTTAGAGCAAGAGATCACTTGTGATGTCTGTCAGGAACACTACACAGAGCCTAAGGTCCTCCCTTGTTTCCACTATTACTGCAAAGAGTGCATCCTCAAACTGGCCCAAAAGACTGCCTCCAACCAACCTTTCTCTTGTCCAGAATGTCGCCAGAAGACCAGCCTCCCAGAGGGAGGTGTGGAGGAACTCAAAACAGCTTTCTTTGTCAACCGCTTCCAACCCCACTTGTCTGTGATGAAGCGAGTCCATGGCAAGGTAGAGGTGAAGTGTGAGGAGTGCACAGACTCTGGAAACAAAGCTCAAGCATTCTGTCGCCAATGTGCCGTGTTTATCTGCAAGGAATGCGCAAGACAGCACAAGAGAATTAAGTCCTTTGCTTCTCACCAAGTTGTCTCTCTTGAAGACCTCAGACAAGGCACAGCTAGAGAGATAGCTGTGAAGGAGCCTCCCCCTAAGAAGTGTCTCACTCACGAGAAGCCCCTCACTATCTACTGTTTTGATTGCAAGTCTCTTATATGTCGTGACTGCACAGTGACAGTTCATAAGGAACACAAGTTCGAGTTCAGCCAGGTGGCAGCTCCAGACACCAAGAAGAAGAAGCTTCTGGAGAATGTGGTGTGATACAACCTCATCAGTTAACAGACATTACCTCATTGTGGTTTTGTGTGATTTACTTATATAAGACTGAGACTTGTTGAGTTTTATAGTCAGTTGTGTTGAGTTATGTCAGTCATTGAATTGTCCTAATTATAGTTAATAGTAAATATATTAATACTGTCAAGTATAGGTAGCTAGATAGGGCTTAGGCCAATCTAGTACAAAACTGTTACATGGTGTCAGAAATGGGATCTAAAAGTGTGCTAGATTCAGAAGTTCGTTAGATAGTCAGGTCTATTAGTGGTGGCTGGTATCAGGCTAGATCCACCAGGGCAATTCAACTTCACCAAGCCAGACGAATGGCCAAAATGGAAAAAACGTTTTAAACAGTTTAGGAGTGCCTCCAAACTTTAAACCGAACTGGACACACAACAGATCAACACATTACTTTATTGTCTTGGCGAGGAAGCTGAGAGTGTACTAGCTTCCGCAGGCTTCGCCGTCGCTCCTGATACGAAGTACGACGCAGTGATGGAAAAGTTTGACGCACATTTCAAAGTCAGAAGGAATGTGATATTTGAGCGGGCGCGCTTCAACCGTCGCTCTCAGCGCGAAGGAGAGTCTATCGAACAGTACATCACGGAATTATACAACTTGATCGAGTTCTGTGAGTATGGAGAACTAAAGGAAGAAATGTTAAGGGATCGCTTAGTCGTTGGTATCCGAGATACTGCGCTCTCAGAAAAACTTCAAACAGATTCTCGACTTACCTTGGACACAGCTAAAACCATGGTGAGGCATAAAGCTGCAGTAAAAGACCAGCAACGTCAACTTCAGACGAACATCAAAGAAGCCACAGTTGGAAGACTCCACCATTCGGCGGGCAGCAAGCCAACACCCCCGTCAAAGCCGAGGTTTGAATGGACAGATAAAGTGGGACAGACCTCGAAACCAGAAGTCCAAACCAAAGCCAGAGGCGCAGTGTACGCGCTGTGATGTGGTCGTCGTGACAAGCATCGCCCGGGCGAGATATGCCCGGCAACGGGTGTGGTTTGCCACAATTGCGGTAAAGTGGGACACTTCCTGTTTCTTCGCGAAGTCTGTGTCTTCTGTGTCTGGCGTATTGACCGTTGATCGTATTTGAGCCATCCAGAAAACTGCCCAAGTACTTTTAGTGTTTGGTGGGGGGCTGGACCATACAAAGTTTTGGACGGACTCTTCAACTCCGGTCTTCCCAACAGTTGATATGTTGCTCTGTTGATTGCCGTGACTTCGGCACCTGTATCCATTTTGAATGAAACTATTTTCTGCTTTATTTGAATATCTACTGATACAGCGGCTAACAGTAGCGAGGAAAATCATTCAAGTCAAAATTGTTTGCAACCCGAATCTTACTTTATGTCATCAGATAACGAAACGTCATGAAGCGATATTCGTAGTTGAAGAATTGAAAACCAACCTTTTGGGATTGTCAGCAATGACAGGTCTGAAATTACTAAGTCGTGTGTACACTACAAGCACAAAAGATCCGGAGATGGTTCAGAAGTTTCCGAAAGTTTTTAATGGCCTTGGAACCATTGGAGAAGAATACGCCGTAAAATTGAAAGAAAATGCCACTCCATGTGCATTATTTGTTCCAAGAAATGTGCCAATTCCTCTCAGACAAAAGGTGAAAGAAGAACTTGACCGCATGGAGAAAATGAAGGTTATCACTAAAGCTGAAAAGCCAACTCAGTGGTGCGCAGGAATGGTTGTTGTTCCGAAGAAATCAGGTGACGTACGAATTTGTGTGGACCGGAAGCAGTAGCAGTTACATGGGCATGTGAGAAGTTTAGCACCTATGTTCTTGGTCGTTATTTTCAAGTGGAAACAGACCACAAGCCATTAGTACCACTTCTCAACACTAAGCATCTGGACAACTTACCACCAAGGATTTTGAGATTTCGCCTAAGATTGGCAAAGTACAACTACACAGCTTACCATACTCCAGGGAAACTTCTCTATGCAGCAGATGCATTGTCAAGAGCACCACTCAGTGAGAGGGGAGAAGAGGAACTGCAGGAGGAAGTAGAGGCTTATATCAGTCATGTCACAATGTCATCAATACCAGCTTCACCACAAAAATTGGAACAAATCCGTAAAGCTCAAATTGAAGATGTGGAATGCTCACAAGCAAGAGAATTCTGCAGGACTGAGTGGCCTATCAGAGATACTGAGTCTATGTGGGGACTTACTAATGTACAACCATCGTATTGTTATACCAGCAGCTTTGAGGAAGGATATCCTAAACAAAATACATGAAGGTCATCAAGGAGTGGAGCGCTGCAGAATGAGGGCAAGACAGTCAGTGTGGTGGCCAGGTGTGTCAAGTCAGATACAACAGTTGGTTGAAAATTGTAGTGAGTGTGCCAAACATGTTAAACCTCAAAGAGAACCTCTACTGCCAACTCCTTTACCAGATTATCCATGGCAAATGGTTGGAACTGATCTGTGTGAACATAAAGGAATACAGTATTTGATCACAGTGGATTACTACTCACGTTATCCAGAAATTCATCAACTGAAATCAACTACCTCAACAGCAATAATTTCGATTCTGAAGGCGATATTTGCCCGACACGGAATTCCTGAAATTCTGAGAAGTGATAATGGACCACAATTTGTTTCTTATGAGTTTATTGAATTTGCAAGGAAGTATGGATTTCGACATATCACCAGTTCGCCTAAGTATCCACAGAGTAATGGAGAAGTTGAGTGCATGGTAAAGACGGTGAAAGGATTACTGGAGAGTTCAGAAGACCCACATTTGGCAGTTCTTTCATACAGGGCAACTCCTATGCCTTGGTGCAAACTCAGTCCATCTGAGTTACTGATGGGAAGAAAACTTCGTACAACTATCCCACAAACCACAAAAATGTTAACACCAGAGTGGTCATATCTACCTCAGTTCAGGAGAGATAATGTTCAATTCAAGTCCAAGCAAAAAGAAAATTATGATCAGCGTCATCGAGTTCAAGTTCAAGCTGAAATACCAAATGGCTCAGAAGTCGTGATCACTTCAGAGAATCAGTTAGTAGACGGCAGAGTGTGTTTCTTTGGTGTACATTTTGAATGTTGTGATTCATTCCATTTACTGCTTTCCTCTTATTTCAGAATTTGGACAGTCAAAGAGCAACGTATAGAAGTTTAATACGACCATTTCCAAATGTTTCCAAGATCATATGTCGTAGAGACACCATCTGGAGAAATTCGAAGGAATCAGAATCATCTGAATGTACTTCTGAACATCCCAGCTGAACCAGCTAGTGAAATTGAGACTCCAGCAGATAGTCAACCAGCGGAGTTACCCAGACGTATCGCAACTCGCTCACAGACCGGTGTTGCTATAAAAAACCCAGAGAGACTTACCTATAAAGGGGGAGATGTGGTGTGATACAACCTCATCAGATAACAGACATTACCTCATTGTGGTTTTGTGTGATTTACTTATATAAGACTGAGACTTGTTGAGTTTTATAGTCAGTTGTGTTGAGTTATGTCAGTCATTGAATTGTCCTAATTATAGTTAATAGTAAATTATATTAATACTGTCAAGTATATGTAACTAGATAGGGCTTAGGCCAATCTAGTACAAAACTGTTACAGAGAATCTGAGTCCCTTGAGAGCAGCAGCAGTGGCCTTATCAGGAGCTGTTACAGACATCCAGACTACCAAGCAGGAGGTAGAGGCCCATGGCAACTCTGTAGCTAACACCATCCACACCTCCTTCAATCAGCTCCAACTCCTCTTGGACAAGCACAAGCAACAGCTACTCCACCAAGCAGCAAATCAAGTTCAACAGAAGATAGACAAGCTTACAGCTCAGGAGAAGAGCTTGTCTGTAGCTACTGCAGAGGTCCAGAGTATCGTAGACTACACTGAGAGATTTGTAGGCCATTGTTCAGACAACGAGGTAATGAGCATGCACACTGAGATCAGGAGGAGAATACAGCAAGAGGTAGGAGAACACAGCAAGTCAGGGAGGAGGAACCTGGAGCCAGTGGAGGAGGCAGACATGGGAGTAGAGGTGAGGTGCGATGAGGCACTACAGGAGCTCTGTCAGTCCAAGGCCAAGATCACTCGACTAGCTCTAGACCCAGCGCAGTGTACAGTGAGGGGTGAGGGGACACACACAGCAGAGGTCAACCAAACAGCCGAGGTTACCTTGACTACTAAACTAACTGACAAGAAGATGACTAGACGTAGAGCTATAGTAGTCAGTGAGTTGAAGTCTCTGCACGATGGATCAGTCGTCAAGTGTGAGGTGGACCAATCAGGACCTGGGGAATATCGTATCCAGTACACACCCACTGTGCGTGGACGTCATGAACTAACTGTGTCAGTAGACGGGCAGCAAGTAGCAGGTAGTAAGTGTGGACAGGAATAGAATTGCCTACTGGCATCACAACTAATTCTGTAGATGAAGTCGAAGTCATTGTAGTTGAATATAGCAGAGACATTGTGAAGATAGACTAGGAGGGGAAGAAGACAGTACTTGTGGAACATTCCAAAACTAAAATAGATATGTTGTCTTCTAGTGCTATAGATAGAGAAGACGAAATTTACTGCACTAGTAGGGACTATAATAAGATCCTGCGATGTGACAAGAATGGAGGCAATGTTCAGGTGCATGAGGTCCAGCAGGTGAAAGGTCCAGGATACAGGGGAGTGGCAGTAGTAGGAGATGAAGTGATGGTTTGTGAGTGTAACAATAGAGGTACTATTCTAGTATATGACAGAGAAGTCAAGTATGTGAGGCGTATTGAACAAGATGGTATGAGAGCGTTCTACAACATAGACCCACAAGGCAACCTCTATGTCACTGACTATGATAATGATTGTATTCGAGACTTCAGTAATGACGGTGTCTTACTACGATCCTTTGGCTGTGATGATGATGGAGTGAATAAACTAAACAAGCCTTGTGGTGCGTGTGTATCTGGTCAGTATGTGTATGTCACTAACTATTGTGGTGATAATGTGTCGGTGTTTACTACAGAAGGAGATTATGTCACTTCATTTGGTCAGCATGGTAATAAGGAAGGTGAATTCAATTGGCCTCAAAGTGTACGTGTAGATGTTGATAACTTTATATATGTGACTGAATTTTTGAATCACAGAGTTCAATGTTTCTAATTAGTTTTATGTCACCATGTATTAATATTAACCATCTCTTAATGCATATTCATAGTTTGTAAATTCATAATGTTTCATTGGATCTTTCGTGTTAATAAATTAATAGTAAGTTGCCCATTCAAAAATGTATGGGAAAAATCAAAAATCGCTGTTCAATTGAAATCGCAGGGCGAAAGTGAAATGGCACGTAACTAATTGAAATACCTCGGTAACTAAGTGGAAACTAAGTGAAATACTTCAGTAGCTAAGTGAAATAGTACAGGTAAGTGCGCATGCGTGCAGCGTTAAATGAGGTTTAATCGCAAGAGATTAGACCCAGTTAATGATGTAGAATGTGACGGAGTGGTTGGGGGTGGGGCCCCAACCAGAGGGAGTACGCAGGCGGGATAGGGTAGCAGGCCTCGTGGCAGTCAACAATCTTTGAGCCAGGAGCAACACCAAGGTTGGACGAAGTGTGTGAGTCTAGAGATACGACGAGCTTAACATAAGGCAGCGATGGACGAGGTGGGTGACCGGGACGAGGGAGTTAGAGCGAGCAGTAGAACTGGTCCAGCAGATGCTGGGAGCTCCCGGGCGACACCAACGGTGGCGGCGGTTCAGTTGGATGCTAGGACCTTGCAGACAATCATCTCGGGCGTTACCACCCAGCTGAGGGGTGAAGGAGGAGCCAGGACCCTACTTCCTCAAATGGAAGGCCCAGGCCGCGATGTCTCCCCACAGGGAACCAGTGAAGACAAGAAGGAGGGGTGGGAGTGCCATCAGGAAGGGTGCCTGTTGAGGGGAGGACAGGACGAGCTGGGGATGCAGCAGCGAGAGTAGACCCCAACCCCCCTAGAGGTATGCAAAAAAATAATAATAATAACAATAATTATAAATAAATTTTTATTAATGAAGAGATATCCCCTTGTGATATGAGAGGGATATATTGTCATTTGAATGTAATGGGTAGTGCCCCGTGGTGGGGTAGGCATCACTGAGATGGGTGTGTAAAGGAAAGATGGTGTATACTTTATGGTAATTATGAACAGATTGGGATAGGGAGGATGGCCTAGGGGGGGGGGGAAGAAATAGTCGGGTTGTCGTGAGTATATGAAAAGCGGGTGAGCTCGAGGAGGATGATCAATGAGGATAATCAAAACCCAGATAGGAAATAAAGACAGGGCATGCGGCCTAGCAGGTGGCCAAGAGCGGGTAGAGGGCAAGGGGCCTAAAGTGAATAACTGGGCAGGTGGCCCAGAGTGGTACTGGGCAGGCGGCCCGAAGTGGATACGGGGCAGGCGGCCCGAAGTGACTACTGGGCAGGCGGCCCAGAGTGGGTAAGGGGCAAGTGGCCTAAAGTGTATGAAGGGCTGGTGGCCCAGAGTGGGTATCAGGCAGGCGGCCCGAAGTGACTACTGGGAGGCAGGTGGCCCAGAGTGAGTGCTGGGTAGGCGACCCAGAGTGGGTACGGGGCAGGTGGCCCAGAGTGGGTATGGGGCAGGTGGCCCAGAGTGAGTATGGCCCAGAGTGGGTACGGGACAGGCAGCCCGGAGGGGGTGCGGGGCAGGCGGCCCAGAGTGAGTGCGGGGCAGCCCACAGGACAGGTAGCGGAGGTTGGTTAAGACGGCAATGAGTCACAGCATGTGTGAGTTATGTTTTCTTAATTGTAGGCAGTGTATTGGGTACACTCCCAGAGGCGGACGAAGTTAGGCAAATCGGCCTAGACACGGTGGGCAGTCCCACAGAAAGGACAACTCCAGCATCAGTGGAACATGAGACCACAGTGGAGGAAAGCCCAAGTCTGCCGTGAGTCCGTTCATTCTGAGCGAGGCACTCCCAGTGGTTCCTGCAAAACTGGTGAAAATGATTGTACGAGGGGAGTTTGTCGATATGGCGGAGTTGCTGCGGGACAACATGGAGGCGGAGCGGAGGAGAGCAAATGGTGAAGGAGAATCAGCCCTCCCACGCAGACGAGAGGTCCCGGACATCCTGAGCTGGCTCCAGTGTTTTTCTATGTATGCGGCAGTGGTTGGAGTCCAATACCCTGAGAAAATGAAAGACATGCTGGCGTATCAGGCACTGATCATTGCCGAACACAGGCGCTGTGGCGGGAGAGGATGGCTCCTGTACGACACAGCGTTTTGGCAGCAGATTACGGACATCCGGAATGCCAATTTCTCCCGCCTGAATCAGTTCCTCTATCTTACCACATTTGTGGCATATGGGGGAAAGGGCCGGAGCTGTAGCCGGTGCTTGATGTCAGACCACACGCAAGAGGAGTGTGCGTTGCGCCGCCAGTCCCTATCTCAGTCAGCCAGCGAAGGTGGAAAGATTGAGTTACGGAAAGAGCCTGGGAAAGTGGAAGAGAGGCCACGGCTGAAAAGGCGGGGAGCTTGTTTCGCGTGGAATGATGGGAATTGCAGGCTGCCATATTGTCGTTTTGAGCATGTCTGCTCAAAGTGTTATGGCAACCATTGTCGAGATGCCTGCCGTAGCAGGGCAGAGGAGGGAGAGCGAGGCGGGGGGCACCTACGAGGGCCAGAAAAGAAAAATCGACAATGTACAGCTCCAATTGTCGTGGCTTATTGGCGAGCGAGCGTAGCGAGCGAGACACTTACAGGGGTAACACAATCGAAAATCGGGGATGTTTGTTTATTTATATATATGTTTGGACGTATGTATGTCATTTTGTACTTTGACCCTCCGTATTTTTGTGTTCGCTCGGCGTTCGACCCCGTCCCAAACTACACTAAACAGAATCCTCTGGTTTAGCGACCATTACCCGTATTACCTTAGAAATTGAATTGTTTACCGCTTTGAATTGTTTTGCGGGTGCAGTTAAAACGCAAAAACTTATGGGAGCTCCATTTCTATTCGAGTTAGTGGCGGTGGTAAGTTAATACGCTATTTGTCATAGTTATAAGCCCTACTCAACAGCATTTACTTGAAAATTCATTGTCCACTAGACGAACCACGAAGGTAAGTCTTGCGTAGGTATGTTCAGTTGTGTGAACGTATTGTGCGTTACAACTACTATTAAGAATATCACAAAGAAAAATTTAAATAACGTGACTCGATTTTGTTGCTTCTTTTTCAATTCAAACAGTTGCGGGGAGCAGTTACTATGGCATTGAAACCCCTTTACCACATATACTTAAATTAAAAACTCGACTTTATTTTAGTAGCTTGAGTGTTAGTTGTTAAAATCAATCATTTAACAATAGTGTGGTTTAAGGCTCGCTCGCCATTTGTGCTCAAGCACACCACTAGTTACTGAACATAATGTACTCGTATGACTCGTAATCTTGTTACAAAAAAAAAAAAAAAAAATTAATGAATTAATTAAAAAAAAGAAAGTATATATATTGCGACCAGCGGAGCGAGCGAGACACATCAGGGGTAACTCATCGAGATTTCGCTATATTCTTTATTTATTTGGCGAGCGAGCGTAGCGGAGCGAGCACTTACAGCGGTAAACCATCGAATCGGAGGATTTTGTTATTTATATATCAGTTTGGACTAGTATGGTCTTGTGGTGACGGGACCCTCCGTATTTTTGTGTTCGCTCCGTGTTCGACCCCGTCCCAAACTTCACTAAACAGAATACTCTGGTTTAGCGACCATTACCCGTATCACCTTAGAAATTGAATTGTTTACCGCTTTGAATTGTTTTGCGGGTGCAGTTAAAACGCAAAAACGTATGGGAGCTCCATTTCTATTCGAGTTAGTGGCGGTGGTAAGTTAATACGCTATTTGTCACAGTTATGAGCCCTACTCAACAGTATTTACTTGAAAATTCATTGTCCACTAGACGAACCACGAAGGTAAGTCGTAAGTATTGTGCGTTACAACTACTATTAAGAATATCACAAAGAAAATTTTAAATAACGTTACTCGATTTTGTTGCTTCTTTTTCAATTCAAACAGTTGCGGGAGCGGTTACTATGGCATTGAAACCCATTTACCGCATATACTTAAATTAAAAACCCGACTTTATTTTAGTAGCTTGAGTGTTAGTTGTTAAAATCAATCATTTAACAATAGTGTAGTTTAAGGCTCGCTCGCCATTTGTGCTCAAGCACACCACTAGTATGTATGGACGTACGTATGTCATTTTGTACTTTGACCCTCGCGTTTTTGTGTCAGTTATGTGTTCGACCCCGTCCCAAATTGCACTAAACAGAATCCTCTGGTTTATCGATCAGTACCCGTATCACCCTAGAAATTGAATTGTTTACCGTTTTGAATTCTTTTGCGGGTGCAGTGAATACTTAAGGGACTTCCATTTCATAGTGAATTCTCTCAACAACGGGCTCCCGAAGAACGGTCAGCCTCTCCACAGCGGTAGTTTTTAGTGGAACGAAACGTTTACAGTACAGTTCCAATAGGTTTATAGCTTCCGATGAACGGCCACCCCCGAATTCTTAACAACGGCCAGGGATAATTATCCTAGAGCGGTCAAAATAGTAAAATTATAGCTACATAATAATATATATATATATACTAGTGGTGTGCTTGAGCACAAATGGCGAGCGAGCCTGATAGTTAGGTAACATAAAACTAAGTATTGTTACTATGTTTTAGCTTAGTTCATGCAAAAACTATAATAGCCGTTTGACTTTTGTCATCAACAAATACCAAAATCACTCTCTTCCGGATTAAGTAACTTTTGTGGATCAAACATCTGCCATCTGATAATCTCAATCCATAAACCTTGAACAAGCTCCAGCTACGAGAAAAAAATAACCAGTGTTATTATTTGTAATTTTTAGCTCCGTTCCCCCCTAAAACGCGAATGTTTTTGAAATTAATTCTGGAAAAGGGTCTTCAATGCCATAGTAACCGGTCGAATCAACTTTTTGTTTCTTGAAAAGCAAGCGTTTTCGCAGAAATTTTCTCACACTTTGGAGCTTTAAGTATAAAGTAAGGCTTGCTTAATGCTGTATTTTCATAATAAACTGGGATCAAGCCTAAAAAGCCGTGTTTTTTGGAGAAAAAAAGTTCCCCGCGCGCGCGTTTAATTACATACGTACGTCCAAACATATATACAAATAAATAAATAAACAAACATCCCCGATTTTCAATTGTGTTACCCCTGTAAGTGTCTCGCTCGCTACGCTCGCTCGCCAATAATAATAGCTAGTTACAAATGTCCAGCAGCGATCAGTGGTTCAAGAGTATATACCGTGGCGGACCTTATAAACGATAAACACAGGGTATTTCCAGTCCATAGCCGCCACCTCTGTTCACTTTTTCACGCTTAACTTCAGCAAAAGTCTTGTTGACTTCTCTTCTTAAAAACTGGTGCAGAATTGGAGCCATGTTAATGGTGACATGCCCAACTTGACCCGTTTTTGAAGACTGCTACAGCACTCTTGTCTCTGACATTGGAAGGGTTTGGCAAGCAAAATCTGCAAGAAAATCACTAACACAGAGATCATTATTTAACTATTTTTCACCTCAACAAATCATTCATTGATCTATTTCTATTATATCATGGATTATCATTGTTGCTTGGTATAATATTCTAAGAACCCCCGAAGAGAGGCAACTCTCTCAACAAAGGTCAAACGATCTGTCCCCAAGACCGGTTGTTGTTCGGAGGTTTTACTGTATACTACTGCGAAGGTAAGTTAGTGTAGGTGCATGTCCAGTTGTGTCAAAGCATTGTGTGTTACAACCACTACTTAGCTAAAAAATATCACAAAGAAAACTTTAAAATAACGTGTATTGTTTTGTTGTTGTATTTTCCTTCCAAGCAGTTGCAGAGAGTTGTTACTATGGCACTGAAATCCCTTTGCCCTGTATGCTAAATTTAAAAACTGGACCTTATTTTCAGTAGCTTCAGTGTTAGAAGTCAAAATCATTCATCATATAAAAATAGTATAGTCTTTAGGCTCGCTCGCCATTTGTGCTGAAGCACATCACTAGTATATGCACTTACTCTAAAGTAGAAACTCTCACTATCTTCAAGATTTGGTTTGAATGATCTGTATGATGTAAGATATATTAAATGAAATGATTAGCGACTAGATACTAAATTAGGGGAAAAGTATAGAATGTACAGACTCGACTTTTATGAAGAGATCCATGGAACTCTGGAAATATAACAACAAAGAATCACACCTAACACCACCACAGAGATATTAGCTTTCTCCTAACCTTTTCTTACTGGCATAACATGTGTAGGTTCCTCCATCATAAAACGTGGCATTAATGACAGACAGAATCTCGATGCAATGATGACTTTAGAATGTACGAACTGCTGGAATTACTAATGGATCCCCCTCTGGGGTGAGTCCATGAGGAAAATACATACCCAGTCGGTAGAAAACAACTCAGTCACCATCGTTGAAATATAGGGGATATGGGAAACTGAATGCCATGAATTGAAAACCTATAAGAATAAAATTGAAAACCTATAAGAATAAAAAGACAAAAATCAGATAATAATAATTAACAAAACCTAGAGAATGATGACTTCGGTGGTTGTATATTAATTCTAGGTGTACAAAACTAGTTAGCTAATTTTTTTTTTTTTTAATAACAACTGAATTATTTTCTTACCTCATTTTCCAGAGTATTGGAATAGCTACTGTAGTTGCAATTAATCAAAGTTTAGCTTTTTTAATCATCTGAAGCACTAAACTACAAACACATTCAAAGCTCCCCCAGAAGCACATAATATATCAATTATCTGTTCACCGCATAGAATTACTTTTTCACCTCAAAATTTCCGTGTAAATAAAGAACAGGCGCGTCGCCCGGAGGGGGCTAAGTATTCAATTTCAAATTTTATCGCGCCGATTCTTCTTTTGAAGAAGCTAATGCGATGAAATCGGTGATACCATTTCTATGCTTTATTTCAGTGTGCTGCACTGATAGTAAGTGTACAATTGTGTAATGTGTGTTAAGTACTGCCATTGAGCAAGTGTATAAAATGTCATCTTTTCCATTATTATTTTTTATTACGATTATTATTACTGGAGATTTATTTGTGTGGCCACGTAGCTTATAAAAAATATTCAAGTTCCTTTATTTATATCTAGGTAGCATAGTATCAATCACAAGGCCTATCGTAGGGGTAGAAGGTGATACGCTTTCTGTATTCTGCTTTACAAATGGTACACACTCTGCAGTTACGGGGTTCAGTTTTTCTCTTCAGGTAGGCTCAGTTAAAGTCTCTGGTGCAAGAGCCACAATTATTGCTACAAACAACACCCACAGAGAATTTCGACTCCGTAGTCTGAACCGAGCTCACTTCACGAATTTGGATGGTGATGGAGATAATGGAATGCCATTGAATTGTGCCTTTCTTGAGATACAATCAGATGTGGCATTAGTGACAGTTTATTGTAAGATAATGAAGGGAGATAATTAATGGTTATGGTTACACTATAATACATCAAATTTTAAGGGAAATAATAATTTTAATACAAAGTATTCATAAATTTGCAGACTGAGCTAATGTTCTACAAATATTGCTATAAAAGCTAGTAGAATTAGATAATTGCATTTTAAGAGTTTACGTACAATTACAATTATATTATTTATGTCCTAATTGTTTCATTTTAGTCTACAGCTGCATTAACTTATAATTAGTAAATACGATAATAGCATTTTCAATCTTTATTTTTAGCATAAAATTCAGACTGATAGTGTTCCACCTGTATGCTATACAGGTTGCTTATAACCTACATACATTTTTCAAAGCATGCTTCAGACAATAAAAATTATGTCTGTCATAATGAAAACAACAACAACAACAACAAACAACAACAATGGAATTAGAAAAGAGATGGGACATAAATAATTGAAAAGTTTGACATTCTGTGTAGCAGTGATTCAACACTTTCATTTTTAACACTTCTATTTGTAACATGCAGCAACAACAAAAACATTTCAACACAGGAACTTAATGCATCAATTGGGTCTTATGGTACTATACATTGAACTCATTTAGTCTGAAATCTAGAGGGGAAGCCTTAAAGTTGGGTGTGCTGACTGTTTTTCACATACGTACGTTGCATAGGACCTATTAAAATGATTTAGGTGAATAACAGAATTACTGCTTTGGAACACAACTGTTTTAATGTTTGAAAAATATTATTGTGTGCAGTAAACAATTAAATTTATTAAACATGTCATCCAATATGGGGATGGCATTTTACTCTCACATTTGTAGCTATTTTCGCTTGTATTTTCACTGCCTTTGGCTTTGCACTCTAAATATCTTCACATATTACATGCCAATTCATGAAATCAAAATATCATTCCCACTTATTTTTTTTTTATAAGGATGTTATTATTGCCATTTTGGTTTTGCCTTTTCTTTCAGATAATGACTTTGTTACTTTATCTTCTTCCCCTGTGGTATACAATAATACTTTTGTGTCCATTATGAGTGGAGTATCTGTCAATATTCCACTCAATATTTCGGCCAGACCTGCAAATGTTGTAATTCATAAGCGAGAAGGAGTTACACCTTCAAATATTCTTGTAACTGTACCTGGGCTTTTGATGATCATAGACGCAGAGCCTGATATTGCTGGCCGTTATGTCATTACACTGACAAATCCAGCAGGGACTACAAGTGCCCCTTTCTACCTTCAAGTGAACAGTGAGTTAAGGTCCATACTCTTGGACCATTTTAGCTGGTTTGATAGAATCGGCTATAACAAAGTAAAAAAAACAACCAAACAATATTTTATTATTTGTCCAAAGTTATGCATCTATTTTTCAGATATTTATTCAATACGTAATCTTAAAACATCTGGAAAAAGGCATCAAATTATGAGTGAATTTGGCTCATAGTGTAGGATTTTTTTTTATCATTTTAGCTTGTTTGAAAGAGTCTGCTTAATAAAAAATTTGTTATTTGTTCATAATGACCTGAAATTATCTGTGTGTGTGTGCTTATGTGTGTGTGTGTGTGTGTGCTTATGTGTATTATACTGCTATAGGAATACCAACATTTTACTTAGAAGATCTTTGCCAACCAGGTGTAACCACAACTAATGGATCACTGACTGAAGTATTGTGCTTGGTAAGAAAGGGCGACAATGTGCATCTCAGCTGTTCTTATGAGGCCTCACCATTAGGCACTCTAAGTCTCTCATTCAACAATTCTGATATTTCATTTACAAAGCCAAGCAATGTTGAAATAGACAGTAATAATGCTATAGTAATTACAAATTTTAACCCTATGCTAAATGGAGGAGTATACGAGTGTAAAGTAATGAGTATCATCTATAATATGGTCAGAGAGACTACACTCAAGTATATGGTATCAGGTATATAGTATAATTATCAACATTTCATCTGATATGGTATTTTCCCCCACAAATTCCTGTAATCATTAACCCTCAGTGCGCATGCGCCTGAGGGTATATTTTCTATCTTTAACTCTACCTGAAATGTCAGAGATCATCAACCTGGTTTATCTCAGAGCCGTATTAATTAAATAATTACCTTTTATGAGTGAAATATGATATACTATACAGGCATAATAAATTACAGAGAATCAGAGATTTTTGGATGTATATTATAAAATATGTGTGGACATACATGCTTCATTAGGTACTTTGACCCCTGCATACTTGTGTTAGCTCGGTGGTTAACTGTGTCCCAAACTTCTCTGAACTATTGATCTTTGGCCGTACTATCTGATGAAAATGAATTGTTTGCCACTTTGAAATTTCTTTTGCATGTCCAGTTAAAACTTACCAAAGTCCATATTCTATTAGAACGAGAGGAGGTGATGAGTTAATGCGCCATTTATCATAGCTGTTACACCCTACTGGTTATTTTACTTGAAAATTCATTGTCCAATTAGTCTAACCATGTCTTGTGTTGGTGTGTCCAGTGAACAATTGTGTGTGAAAGTGTTTTGCATTATAGATACTGCTTAGATTAAGAATGGCACGAAGTAAATGTTTAACTAACAAATATATTAACTGCCTTACACAATTTTTTTCAGTTACTTCGGCAGTAAGTATGTATTAGTAAAGAGTTAGGCTCAAACCTGTATGGTAATTCTTTTGATAAGCCTTTTTTTGTTTAGTTTGATTTAAGTCAAACAGTAGCAGTGAGTGGTTACTGTGGCATTGAACTCTTTACCGTGTATATGTAATTTAAAAATTTGATGTTCTTTTATGTAGTTTAAGCATTAGAAGTTAAATTCATCGCAATACTGTAGTTTTATGTATTCTAACCAAGGATGCTGCTCGCCAATTGTGCATGAGGACACCACTAGTATAAATATTTGATATTAAACATGTTTTTGTGCAAATGCAGTGGTGTAAGAAGACGTTACAGTATGGGGAGTGGGGGTGGGGGAAAGGACTCCAAAGCATTACTTCATGAGATAGTGCCCCTAATTATAGGGGGGCTCCATCTTCCCTCCCCCCCCCCCCCCCCCCCCCCCCCCCCCCCCCATCCCCAGCGTTTCTTTCCTACACCATTGACATGTATTTTTCATAGTCCTTCCCGAGTTTCACCTGGACAACCTTTGCAAGCCTGGAATTATTGTAACTAGAGAATCAGTGACAGAAGTAAGGTGCACCGTGAATGAAGGAGAAGATGTTGTCTTAAACTGTGCCTATGATGCGTATCCATTAGGGAATCTCAAAGTGTCATATGGCAACACTGATATTTTATCATTAACAAATGAAACAGTTATGATTGTTAATAATAGTATTACAATTATGGACTCACGCTCAGTGCTACATGAAGGAGTGTATGAGTGTACAGCGACAAATAAGGTTGGAAATACCATTAAGATGGCAACACTTAGATACATTTTGTCAGGTGAGCTTATGCCTGTACGTCAGTGATTTAAATACATATTATATAATATATACATACTATATTGTTTTGGTAATGAAGCATGATTTTTTTTCCCTTTAAAGCTATAAATTTCTTAGTATGAAAACATTGTCTATTGCTTTCATTGAAGCTAAGTAAAAATGTTATTATGAAAAAAATTACAGACTTTCCTTCCCCAATAATGCCTAAAGAGAGATGTTTACTCTATATGACGGAAGATGGTCATATTTTTATTGCTTGTAAGATGCTCTCTCTTGTTATGATAACAACATCTCCCGTTCACAGAATCATACACACTTTTTTTTTCATTGACAAGAACTTACATGACTGCTACAAAAAAAAAATGTTAGACATTGACAATGAATGAGCTTGACAGTAAGCTCAGCTAGTCCATTGTTAAAATAATTATGAAAGGTAAAATGTACAGTTTAATTGATATCATGTCAATTTCATAGAATAAGGGGGCCCATGGGGCTAATCCTACCTTAGCCACGATTTGGTGGTGAGTTGTAAAGGTGATTTCTCACATGAATATCATTAAACAACCAAACACATGTTTTTGAAAATCCACCTCAAAACATCTTTCTATGCTGCTGAACATTAGTATAACAAACACCTTAATACTATCATTACCTACAGTCTAGCTTTTATTAATCTTTATCACAAAAATAATTATACTGGTTTATATTTTATGATTTGTAGTTGAAGTCACACTCATCACACCTGAACCTGATGAAGGCAATATGGTCAAACAAAGTGAGTGAATAAAGTAATACTTTGTTAACATACACAACTGATTAGTTGCGGAGATCACAAAGATGCATCAAATATGCTTCTTTGGATCCGCAATGACCTACAGCTTTGTGGGGTCAGCAAAGCCACAAGTTACAATTATGTACAATAATTTTATATTGTAAGTTTATTTTAAGCTTATAAAATTGATAAATTAGGTAAAATTTTCACAGTAAGACTTTATCTGGTACAAAATGAACAGAAAAAAATAATGTTATAAATATATAACATTAATGTATGTTATAATAAAGATACACAATAATATTTTTTTAAACCGTCATTATGTTAGCTATAACTGCTCATATTGGTAAGTAGAAAGTAGGTCAACAACAGCAACAATACAGCCTACAAGCACATCACACTCTGGAGTAACAAACTGAACACACTCGCATTTCATCTTGATTATGTGTGCCTTCAACAGACTGCTCAATTAAAAATAAAACACACCCTAAATAAATGTAAGCAAATTTTATGTGAATGTAAAACAGTTTTGTGCAGAAACTGTCTATCTTATCCAGTAGCAATCTGCTTCAGCCACAAATATATACTTCGATTCTTACTAAAGTGCTTACTGTGAGCCGAAGTGTGATGCCATAAACAATGTTTCCAACCGCGATTAGTCTTGTTATGTTATCAGGGAACCATTTTACAGTCAAGTCAAGTGTTGCTGCCAAGCATGTTCTGCAATGGCTGAAACCTTCTCATCACCTCTCATTGTTGATCATGTTTGGCAGCAACATCACCCATTAAATGGGAAGAGGTAAGAGTTGCAAGCAGAGCCAAGAGCCGTGAGTTAAAGATCAAGGAAGCTCTACACATACAGATGACACTAGACAACAACAAGCTTAACAGAGACATAGGCTTAGAACTTCCAGGATACTGGCAGCCTATGCTGCGTCCAAATCACCTTCCATGATATTATAGACAGTAAGTGTACCCCCGGAAATCTTGCTGTTTTCATTGTGTGATATCACCATTGAGAGTTCAATCTCAATTGACCCCTGAAGAGGAATTTGGCAAGAAGTCGAAACGTCTGGGTTAAGTTTTAATAAACAATATTAACTGTTACAACAAGAAAAAATGCTATTATTACCAATAGTTATGGCAAGATTATAATATATATGAGTGCTGGAATGTTTGATTGATTATATTGGTACTGAAGAGGACCAGTGGCCAGAGGAACTAGCATTGAGCATTAAGGAGCAGAGACAAAACAAAGAAGGTGTATAGGGTATGGCAAGCATGTTGTCCTGGGTGGCAACTAGCCTGGTGAGATCCAGGGTTTCTATTACTCTCAAATAACATGATAGAAAATATTATTTTTAGTGGACCCTATACAGACTTCATTGAAAATTCTACCAGCAAAGGGAATAGGACAGTCAACATCACAGATTGTAGAGGGGCCTATTGTGGTAGTTCAAGTAGTGAATATGGTAAAAGGCAGAAAGATAATCCTGGACAAAGATATGTGACAGTCACCATCTGAATAGACTGCTGGATTAGATGGCCTCTATTCATGGTTCTTCAACCAGTCCTGCTTAGCCAGTTAGGAAAGCGATAACTGGGTAGTTGTGTGTATAATAGCCAAAACCAAAAATAGTTAAATGTAGAGAGGTCACATCACTGTGAATAGGGAGCTAGGTCAGTAGCACTTCCCAATTTTTAGACTTTACCGGCAGAGTGACCTGTTTGAGAGTTCTCTTGCACTTGAGTATATAATGTTAGTCGCAATGCTGAGAATGGAGCAGTTCGTAAGAGCTACTGTTGCTTGGGAATACATAGCAAAAAAGTGAATTACAAGGGTCATGGAAAGATGGGTGTGTTATAACGGAAGTCCATAACAACCAAATGTTGATTTATTAATCCAAGGTCACGTCAATCTCAGGTACACCACCCAGAGGAGACACCAGGATATAGGCCTTGTTAGAATCCATTGCTAACACACCATCTAAAACAGTGATGTGACCGCTCTACTTTTAACCATTCACTTTGTAGGGTATAAACAAAAGCAAAGGCACTCTGTAAATCAGCCAATCTTCACATTTTGATAACATTGTCATTCACGAACATCACACATACTCTGGACCTAGCTCTTTACAGAGAGGCAATGTATGGCCAGTCTGAGATAAAATGAACTCCTCACTCATGATACAATGGTCTTCTTTTCTTACGGAGAGGAGGGAGCAGAGTTGAATAAGTGATGGACAAATGGGTTATAGATGTCATGAAGAAATTGGACTGCTTTGAAGAACTTTGATCAAAAGCATTCAGAAATCCAGTTTAAGCAGTTTAGTTGCATGGACACCAACTTTGACAGACAGACTGACTAACAGACAGACTGACTGACAGACATACAGGATGACTGCTATAAATCTCTGCGCATGTGCACTGAGGGTTAATTACATGATATGGTTATAGATAAGAAGGAGGGGGATTCAATCTCTGTTCTTTGTGTATAGCAAATTCTATAAAAAGAGCAATAGAGCATTAGAGAATTTTAGCGACATTCTTACATCAAACATTTCTATATCCAAAGAAAAGAGTCACCAACATTCCAGGAAAGAATTCTACAGTCATCACTCAGTATAGGGAGTCATCAAAGTTCAATTTGCCTCCATGATTTAAACAATAAAAGGAGTGTTTTAAGGTAGATAAGTATTTAAGTGGACAGCTTGCATAAAATTAAAAATTAAAATTGATCTCCATTAATTGATGCAGTGTTTTAATGAAATGTTTTTCCCCAACTTTCACATTTTTTCATGCATGCTAATCAAATTCACAAAACAACTAATGTTAGCTGAATACTCTTAGTTGTAATCTCTGAGAGTGATCTAACTGGTTACACAAAGATGACACAAAAAATTTAGCAAAATATTTAGCAAAAGTGTGTGAAAACATTTTAAGTAAATAGCTAGTAGAGTATGGCAACATACAGGCAAAATAATATTTGAACTGAATCACCCTGCTTTATTACAAACTTTGATAAAGTAGGATCGATCAAAAAATGAGTATATAGATCATAATATATAATATTAATCTCAACCAGTTATTTTTTTGTTATCAATAAGAGAAATCTTGAGATAGAAAAATGCATAAGTTGTTTATTGTGAAGTGCTACTGATTATGAATGCAATTTATTGTTAATTATAGATATTCTGACTTCAGTATTGATGCCAATGGCTTCATCTATTGTACTGACAAAGAAAATATAACAAATGTTTTAGTTGTTGTGTAACATATGATGAATTTTTTTGTGCATTATCAGTTCTATTTTTATATATTGCTATTATTTGCTACAATTTATTGTACATTCATTGATGATAATATTAATCAGAATACTAGTTGAACATGCAAGTCCTTCATTAGACATATTTCAAAAGTTTCATCATTCCTCTTAGCCAATTCTCCTTGAACTACATCATCCTTCATAGCCATGTCTAATTGTGTTGTATCTGAACCCTCCTTGTCCAATAAAGGTGCAAAGGGGATGTCCAATGGACTAGGATGATTGTCTGAAACTTTACTTGCTGCAGTCTTCCTAGTAGAACTTTTGGGTGGCATCCACAGGCAATCTCTGGAACCAGACAACCTCTGACAACCTGAACAACAAATAACACCCCACAAATGAATGAAAACAGTGATGCAACCACAATACAGTACAACAGAATACCACAAATACAATGCAATGAAACATTCATATCTTTAAATCCTAGTTACTGAAACTATACTGGACTTCACTGCTGTTACCGCAAAAGTTGTAGGAGCTGTGAGGTCCTCTTCTTCTACTCCCCAGTTGCCTTCTGAACCACTGCCCTAATTTGTGCTGATAGTGGAGTCTTCTAACACTTTATTCTTCTATTGCTGACACATTAGTTGTGGGAGCAGAGTAGTCTTCCTATTTCTTCGGCTTTAGACGACGGAATTCTTCCTACACTGCTGCCGCCAGTTGTGGTGACTCTACAATAGCTGCCACCAGAGTCAACTCTTTAGGCAGTGCACTTATGCGCTCCCTACAAATCTTGACAGTAAAGTTTAATAAGACAGGGGGTGGTGTCGAGTGACTCGCAAAACAGACTGCTCAGGTGCTGACTGACTGACTGTGTGTGCATGTCAAATAAATACAGAATGAACTGGTCCCGCTCAGCTTGCTGACTCATTTTTCATGTGCAGAAACTGATTCTAAAAATAAGTGACATAGTAACTATATAAGCTGAGCATGCTCAACAGTTCAGTCCATGTCCTTCTGGTATAACTTGTTCTCGATCCCCCCTTTCATGGCTGGGGGCGTCTCCACAAAGAGTTAGATTTTAGTAGTGTCTGCATAAGCCTTCAATGTTATATTATGTACTACTTCTCTAGCATCCATTGGCTCTTTTGAATATTTTAGCATCCCCTTCTCTTCTGACTGGAGCATACAGTTCTTGAGCATACCTGTTTCCATCCGCTATAGGTATGATCAGTAGGTACGAGAAAATACTCTGAGGCCAAGCTCACCATAGATGTTTAGAGTCGAAAAATTCAAAAGAAGCAATTGTAGGATGATATATTAATTCCTATTAATGCCTTTTCTCTTCTTGAATTATTATCATGTTTGTTCCACCAAGTCTAAAACGAAACAGGAATTATCAAAAATAATTGGCGAGCAAGCGTAGCGGGCGAGACCTCTCGGGGGGAGGGGGGGTAACGCATTTAAAAATTGGGGATATTTGTTTATGTGTGTACGTACTTATGTCATTTTGTACATTGACCCTCACATTTTTGTGTTTGCTTCATGGTCAACCCCTTCCCATACCTCACTAAACAGATTCTTTTCATTTAGTGATCCTGTATCAATTCCAGGAAATTTATTGTTTACCCCTTTGTACTGGGTTGTTTCTGAATGCCACAAGATGCACTTAGGTCTTAAAATCGTACTGCTATACTCAACACTCTACAGTAATTTTCTAGAACTTCTTGTTTTTTTAAGTTGCAAAATGTTATGGCAAATGGTTACCATGGTATTGAAACCCTTTACCAGATATAATTAAAAAATACTGCTTTTTTAGTAGCAAGACTGTGGGATCGGAGCCTGGAAGGAAGAAGAGAACTTAAGAAGACAAGAGACTGTACCTGTAAAGGAACTGTGTGTGTGTATCATCCATGTACTTACCGTTTGCTTGTAGGCATTGTTAATATGTGTTATGAGATCATCGAGGGCTGTGAGATCGTTGAGTGCTGTGCGTGTAATGGAATTCTTTTTTGTTCATATGTAATATATTTTTGCTGTATCATTGTCATTCGGTTATTTGTGTCTGCTGTTGCGTGGGTGTTCGGCTTAAGTATATTATATTATAAGGACTGAGCACGCATGCTTCAGTGCCATTCTCATGCAAGACAATTTGGATTAAAACCTATTTTGTTCTGCCTGTGACGGACTGTGGGTAGCTAGGCCTTAATAAGCCCGCGATCCTGCTTACTCCTACAGAGAGACTCTGGACTGGTGGTTGGAGACATCGTCGCCCTTCGCCTAACAAGTGATTGGTATTGGTAGTCCCACCCCCCCCCCCCCCCCCACAAAGACTTAGCTACCTTCATGGTCAGTCTAAGGCCAAAGAATTATCAAGTAAATACTGTTGCGTAGGGCTTATAACTATGACAAATAGTGCATTAACTACCATAGCCAATATCTAAAATTGAAATGAAACTCCAGTAAGGTTTTTAAGTTTTAACTGCACCCGCTGTAGAATTCAAAATGGTAAACAGTTGAATTTCTAGGGTGATACGGGTATAATGATCGATAAACAAGAGGATTCCATTTAGTGTTTGGGACAGGGTCGACCACCAAACTAACATAAAAACGCCAGGATCAAAGTCCAAAAATGACATACGTACGTCCAAACATTATAAGCAAACAAACATCCCCAATTTCAATTGTGTTACCCCTGTAAGTGTCTTGCTTGCTACGCTCGCTTGGCAATAAGGGTCACAATGCCCACATATATAGGCTATACTTTTAGTAATGTACTGATTGTTTCATTCGTGCACTGGCTAGTTCACCCTTTGTGCTCAAGCACATCACTAGTGATCATTGAAAAAGTGATAATAACATTTGACTTATTTTAAGCTTAAAGCATAATGTTATGCCATTAACTCCTACAATAATTATTAGAAAAAATCATTATACACTAGATGGGATAAATAACACATCATAGTAAAAAAAAAAAAAAAAAAATTATCACAGTAAAAAAATTATGGTTTACTGTCTAAAGAGATATTGAAAACTAATTTATCCCTTAGACGAAGCTGAAATTCGCTTCTCAGAGGAAATATAATTGAGATCAGACAGTACTTCAGCAAAAAAAATTGTCCTCATCGTTCTAATCATCTCAATAGGAGAGCACAGTAAATACGTCTACTATAAATTAATATAGAATAAATTAAAAACTACAATAGGTATGTCTTGACTAACTGACCCGACATCAAGTTTTAAGATTCTTCTGGATATCTCCGAAACCTGGGATTTCCTATCAACAATGAAAAATTTCATAACTGACCATTAACTAATTTCTCAGAATTATAAACTATTATAGTGTTAACAATTTCATTTCTTCTAACTATTTTGACACACATCGCACCAACAATCATCCAAAACTAGAGTGCATCAGACTCATGCGTAAGGAAATAATATGCATGCCCGGGTTTGAGAGGTTAACGCTATTGTGCACGTAATGTAATAAGCATTTTCTGCGTGCAAGGTATTTTTCCATATTATGTTACTTTTTTTAATTAGCGGCAGCATTACTGTTGATAGACATAAATATTTGGTTCAAAAGGAGCTAAACTCCAAAACTTCGAATTTCAAGAAAGATTATAACAAATTAGCATAAAGACTGTGGAGCTGACTTATATCCTTATATCCCAGTTGCATTTTAGGCTATAACTGTATTAACACATTTAATCAAATACATGCATGTTTATTTTTTATTTCTGTGGTTTTGATTCAGATAACTTTAGGATGGATTATTGACACACAGTGATCTTAATGGCAAGAATTATTTCCAGCTGAAATTGTATATATGTTGCAGCTGGCTTATGTTGGTAACATTAATACAATATTGCAACACTGAATAAAGATCTATCTTTAGGCAAATTAGAAAAAGGCTGTTATGATATATAGAGTTAAAATATGTACCCTAGCACATAATTATCAGCAGCCAAACTGTTTTGTAATATTAACAATGATATTTTAAATTAGTATAAAAGTTAAGATACATATGATGGTGCATCTCTGATGTCGTTTTTTACTTTGTGGCATACACTGTCGTTTATGATGTAACTTCTTATTATGGATCACTTTAGAACTCCTTATGTATTTGGCTAATCAGTTCTTTACTTTCATATGCATGTTTGTATCAGTTTGATTTATTAAATATGAACTTCTTGGGAAATTAATACATGCAGTCATTACTCATAAATTTCTATCGCATATTATTGTTTTGAATATTAAATTACAGTTACAGATTAAACTAAGCAAATTGTTTGAAAACCAAATTGAGTCCCAGTTTCTGGTAAGATACACTAGAATTTACTCACATTTCTTACCTGGCATTATGGAAGAGATATGTAGATGACACCTTTTGCATGTTAAGAAAGGAAGTGAAAAACATTTGTTGGACCATTTAAACTCTGTAAGACTTTCTATAAAATTTACTTTTAGTCTCATCATCCTAATCATGTAAAGAGAGGAGTAGTGAGATGCTTGTAACAGAGAGCTAGGCGGGTAACTAACATGGGTGAAAACTTGAACGAAGAAGAGAAACACCTACACAAAGTAATGGTTATGACAACGCAACCATTAGGGCAGGCTCTAAAGAGTTACCTTCTAAAAATCACACAAATACTGAGCAAGAGAAAGGTTTGATTCTTACTATTCCATACATAGCAGGATTGAGTGAGAGCATTCAGAGAGTGTGTAGAGACTTTGACATCAAAACAGCATTTAAAGACACTAAGATCACTCCAGGCGCATCCTGGACAGGAAGAGTGAACGTTTTGAACTGCACTATTTCCCCCTGTTTGCTTAATTAACTAGTCTAATTCATACCTCACCTTTCTGGTTTCACCCCTTGCCTTACTCCTACTTGTACCTTATTAACACTAATTCATACTAATTATTACTGCCTCACACACACACACTCATACTCTCTCCACTCACAAAGACTCTTTGTCATTTTAGGGCCCCTGCCCTGCCTCTCTATAAAAGAGTCAGGGTAGAGCCTCTAGTTGCCTTGCTATCTCATTTTTGTCAGTTTGTACTTTTTCTTGCTGCTGAAATTATAGTGCTTATTAAGTTATACTTTGCTTATTAGTGGGTGACTGTTTGTCTGAAGGGAGGTTACAGTGCGATTTTCCTGGCCTTCCTGCCTAGTTAACTGACGCTCCATCAATCACATCTTACTAAAGTGAAAGATACTATACCTATTACCACAGAGTCATGCATCCATAGTGTACAGTATACCCTGCAGTTGTGGTAAAGTATACATAGGTGAAACAACTAGAAGGCTTGAGCAGAGAGTAAAAGAACATTAGAATGCTTGTACGAGAAGTGGTGAGAAGGTTTCAGCCATTGCTGAACATGCTTGGCAGCAACATCATCCCATTAAATGGGAAGAAGTAAGAGTTGTAGACAATCAGTAAGAATCGTGATTTGAAGATCAAAGAAGCTCTACACATACAGATGACACCTGACAACAAGTTTAATAGAGACATAGGTTTAGAGCTTCCAGGATGCTGGCTGTCCATGCTGCGTACAAATCACCCTCTAGGATATAATAAACAGTCATTTGTGCTAAAGTATATCAATAGTAGTAGTAGTAGTAGTAGTAATAATTATAATTATAATAATAATAATAATAATAATAATAATAATAATAATAATAATAAATTATTATTATTATTTTTTTTTTTTTTTCCTTGGGAGAAAAACTGATTAATTACAAATACAACCTTTTTGACAGTTATGGTTTCCAGAACTATAAATTTCTTAAGTATCTCGCTTCTTATTTGAATAGCCCCAGCAAAAAATTAATTAATAACACAACTTTTTACAAGTTTAGGGAAGGCCAGTTGTGGTAGAGAATTTTAATGTTACTTAAAGCTCTGAGCACAATGATATGTAAATACAATAATATTGGCTTTTAAGCAAAAAGCATACAAACATCATCTCTAACAAAGTAATGGCGATAAATGTAATTTGCTAAATATATTACAATGCCCAAACATATAGATAGACTGTATATCTATAAGGATACTGTATGGCTCACAGTATATATTGTGCCTCCAGTAGATGTATAATACTGAACACAAAGAAGAGAATGTGACTAATTGCAAGTGTTGATCTTATTGCGAATGATATCTTATGAATAGACTAGAAATAATATAGGTAATTTTATTTTCAAATTAACTCACTTTTCGGGTGAATGGATACCTCAACATTTTGAAAAGAAAGAGGAACAGAACCATGTGGGATATTGATGATATATAATAAATCCAGTGAAAGAATTACGATGTATAACTGAAATTAAAAAAAAAAAAAATCAATTAATATTTGCAGTAAAAATACTTCGGTGGCAGTAATTTTTTGACAATAAATATTTTCTATTATGAATTGATTGTTTTATTCTCTATAACAACAAACAAAAAAATGTCAGCGCATAAACAAAAGAATCATGTAAATTCTATAGTAATAACTAACTGTAATTTTCTGTAGAAGATACAAAAGTGAGTCCTATCAGCCCAAAGTTTTCTAAGATAAGAAATGCCATCATGATCAAGTTCAACCAATTGTAGATAATGTGTGTGGCAACTCTGTGAAAGAAAGTATAGTAAAGCAGAACTTCCAGCAAGCACGGAGAGGATGCCAGGGCAACTCCGATTCGCCATATGTGGCACTCCGTAGCCATGCTAATGACTGCACTGACAGTGGGAAATACATTAGGAACCTGTAGGACATAAGATGACAGTAAATCTAATTAATTGGAGGAAATTCAAGTTTTTGCATAGATAATTAACTTTAGTGTGCAAGCCTGATGAATATAAGAAACCCACTTTATTATTATACCACCACCTTAGCTATATTGATCGCTCTGCGAACATAGAGGAGCTAGTTGACAGGACTTGTGGACTCAAACAGCCCAGTTTTTGTAAGTACTTCAATAAAATGGTACATAATGAATTATTTAGATGAATTGTGAGATTTTGTATAACAAAACTCATGTCATGTACTTTCGTTTAGAGCATATTTTGTAATAAAGGTAAATATGCCTATCATATTGTTTCTATTGATTACTTCATGTCCATCCATCTGTCAGGGATGTATACCTAGATCCCTATACCAATATGCTATTACATATATATTATTCATTTGATACAGGAGAATATCACGAGTCTGTTGGCTTAGTATTTACGTGAGTGCCGCAGGCACGAGCGTAAATACCGCCAATCAGACGAGTGATATTCTCCTGTATCAAAATGAATAATAAATTTATTAGGTACTGCTCATGGCAATACCTTGGTAACAAGAAATTTACCTAGGGGGACGTAATAACCCAACGTAATAACTATGAACACAGGTGATATGGAAAAATATTGCCCTAAGCCACATCCTGTTTAGTTTAATGCATTTTCTATGTGGCAACAGTTATCAGGCTCTGTTCAGTACCTAATAAAATAGAAATAAGTATACAAAGCTTTAATATTGTCAAATGGCTCAATGCAGTGGAACCTCTCTACAGAGAAACTCTGGGAAGCCACATAATTCTCAACAACAGCCAACTTTAATGAAACTAAATTAATCTACCACAAGACAAAATAACCTATGAAAGCAGCCAAAATCTCTACTACAAGGATAAAAAAGCTTGCCCTCAGCTAAGACTTACGTTAATGAGTACCTGTGATATCTCCAATATGAACGGTCATACCATATAATAGTGACTACGAACAACGACATATATATCAAACCAAAGGCATAGTAGATGATGTGTAGCAAAGGTAAAGGTACTAGCTGGTCTAACGCTCTCCCAGCCATACAGTCGATTACGGCTAGCTACGCGTGTTCAATTGCGTCACGTCACGTATGAGCGCAAGTCTCTACAACGATCTTTACCACAGCTCTCATTTTTAACGAGCAATGGTGGAAAACTTGTCTCGCGGGGGCCAGACCTAGTTGGGCGGAGCCCGACCTCTTACCTGAGAGAGGAGGAAGAGGGCTCCGCCCTACTAGGCTGTACCCTTCTTTATTCTAACTAGGTAATGTAGGAAAATTTTAACTCCTCGTTTTATAACAATACAGTAATTCAGGGCTGCAAGAATCAAATTTGAACCTGTACCGCCATTAACCACATCCACTTAATTAAAAACATTTTAATAGTTGCAATGTTATGAAAGTGTAAAGATAATTGAATGCATTGGTGAGCCAAAAAAATAATAGTAATATAGGGAAACTGTAGCTTGCAGTGTACAGATGATTGAACAACAATTGTTGAGCCAAAAAAAGGAAATCCTGAAGATGTTCAATCTGATTGAAACCTAACAATTGAAGAGGGAAAACTGTCTAACAACGTTTTGCAGTGTAAAGTTTAAGACTCAGTTCATCTGTTGTATTTTTGAGCATATGAAGTGCAATTACCTAAACTAACATACATCAGAGCGAACAAGAATGGTTTTTGCAAAAACTCTTGGTTGAAACAGCTACAACATGGTAAGTTGCAGAAAATGCTCTACTTACAGATCAGCAGATCATGTTTCCAAAAACATACTAACCACAAAATATTTTTCATTTATTAATGCCTATTTAGTACAATTATATTTCCTTTTTGATGTGTAAAACTAAGTGCCCAGAAATGAAGAAAAAGATCATTACACTAAAGATCACAAATTCGGTAAACAAGTCGTAATTAACGGATAATGTCACGCCCACTTGCTGGTTTAATGGCCGTCGTTCCCGATGACCTGGCGCTAAATATCCAGACAGCATTCCAACACCAATTAGTGCGATTTCTGGTTGGACACTTTGCGGCTTTGCGGTGTTGACCTAAGAGGGTGGCTCTCATGCGTCTCGCCCCCAGACTGAGTGTATCACTCTAAATATGCCTGAGAAAGCGAAGGGTCCGATAGTGTCATTGCCTTTCCTGTGTATACCCTACTACGCTTTTGGTTTGATTGGCGTGTCTCTGTTGGTGGTCACTATTTATGGCATGGTCAATCATCGCGATAAAGTAACTGCTACCCATTGTAAAGTAAGTAAGCTAGCTAGCTTTAATCGAACCTGTCTCACTGAATGGCCAATGTGTGAACTTTTTTTGAAGAAGGAATTGTTACAATTGTTACAATTTTTACATGTCAGTTATTTTAACCATCCCTTCTATTTTGCTGAAGGTTCCAAATGTATTTCCCACCATAAGTGCTGTTATCAATGTGTCACCTGAACGCTACATTTGGCGTATTGGAGTTGCTCTGGCATCCTCGCCATGCATGCTGGAAGTATTAATCTACTACTCATTCTTCAAACGAGCTGCTACCAACATCATCTATAGAGGACTAAACTTTCTCGTGGCACTTCTCCTGACAATGGAAAATTTGTCACTGATAGGTCTTACATTTGTATCTTCTACTGAAAATTACAGTAATGCTAATTTAATATCTATTGATAGCTTCCTTAGCTACAAACTGGCTACTATGATATTCTTAAATCTGATTGTAGGTGATTAAGTTTTATATTATGATAATGCATGCATTACAATTAATTATTAGTTTATTAGTACACCATTATAATAATTTGTGATATTACAAATTTTTCGCAGTAATACATCGTAATTCCTTCATTGGATTCATTGTATCATCCATATGTCACATGGGTCTCTTCCTCTTTCTTTTCAAAATGTTGAGGAACCCACCTACATCCACAGTAAGTTGGACCGAAAGAAGGAGTATCGTCTGATTTTGATTTCTTTTTATATTTAAAAGGATCGGAAGTCTTTCAGAATTCGCTCTACACTGGCAGTTAGTCATATTCTCCTTTTTGTGCTAAGCATCTATTTCTTCTGGAGACACAATACCTACTGTGAACCATATGGTATCCTTAAAGCACTTCACAGCAATTGAGTTTGACTAAGTAATTGTATAAATAATTCATTTGTTCAGTTGTACTTGGTATAAATGCTAAAGCCAACAGACTTGTAATAGCTCTTCTCAGAGCAAAATATACATAATAAATGTTGTATGGCCTACTGCTTGAATGTGAAACACAATGAATAATGCTATAACCGGGTGGAACAGAATAACCCAATAATGTAATAAATGAACACTGGGTCATGATATGGGAACAAACTGCCATAAGCAAATTCTTGTTTACCTAATGCATTTCCTATTGGTGAACAGTTATTGAGTCCAGTTCATTACACAATAAGCACGCTGAATACACACTTTATTGAGTTAATTTTGATTAATCAATGATAAAAATTACAATTTTAATGTTTATTGACTACCCCTCTTCCATGTCTTCTATTCTTTTGATATGAAAGTAAACACCCCATCAATGTCACAGTAGAATCTGTCAACAACTATGATGTTATTAACTAAGAACTCCTATTATTAGTGACCAATTGTAATAGCTAAAACTTATAAATGTTGCCTTGAACTGTTTATTTTCCTTGACTAACAATTTTTAACCTTTTCTTTAAGTGTACAGTTTGTATGGCTTCTTTGAATATCTAGTGGTGTTCACTAACATAGCATTCCGTGCTTCCTTGATGGTAGACTTTCAGAACGACTACCAGTTCTTAATTACTCCAGTGAAGAAAGCTGGGCTTATGGAGTAAATCTAAAGTCAAGTTTGTATTGAATACTTTGGATATTGAAACATTTTTATATGAGCGTCAAATCGTTTGCAACTTTTTCTATATCGAAAATGAAATAATCAACTGATGGTATCAATTATATAGTAACTTGTGGTTTTTGGTTTATAAGTAGATCAGTAAACATAGCTTATAGAGAGCAATGTAAACACAGTCGTGCTGTTGTTGAGGATGTAGCATGTTGTCGAAAACTTGTGGTTACAGATGATAAATTTTGGTTTCTTCTGCTAAAAATGACAAAATTTTTGTGGTTGTCTCTGCAACTCTTGACTTGCTGTCCTACAGTTTTGCATCAAGTATTGTTTTTTGTTCTTTTGTTTTATAAGCTTTTCTAGGTTTTTCACTTTTTTATGTTACTACTTTCGTTTCTTTTTTTCTTTTCTTTTTTATGCTGAGCATGCTGATGTAAAATACACAAATTTGCTATTCTGAGAGTTGCTTAAATAATACACAGGATGTTATTTAATTATTAGAATGGGTAGCTACTTAGGACACCTAAGATTTAACTCAAGGGTATGTAAAACCATCACCAGTAGAGCTAGTCTCGTGGACCAGACCCTTTACCACACCATTTTTTTTCCAGAGTGATAGGGAGGGGCAGGAAGGTCTGGCCCACAAGACTATACCAGAGCTATGTACGTAGTACAGCATGTATTTTTCTTGAATGCTCGCTATTTTACACTGCTCCACAAGCAATGTTTTACTGAAGTATACTGTAAAGTAAATCTTTATTAGTTTACTCTACAGTAAACACTAGTTTGGAACAAATAATTACATTTTGGTCATGTTTTACTACAACAATGACATTTTTTGTTCCAAATAAAGAGTTTAATAATTCACAGTTTACTGGACAGTACACTTCAAGTTTACATGCAGTATACATCAGTGCATCAATGCTTGGGAAACAGTGTAACAGGTTTCAAGAGCATTATAATATGCAGCAGAAGTTATGTAGAAAGTGACATAATAGTGTGAACACCAGCAAGTGGCCATTTTTGAGTGGCAAAATGCTGATTGGCAGCTTGCCAACTCCAAGTAAGGAAAAATTGTCAGTGGCTCTAATCAGGTCAAGTTTTATGAGGTGAAGGTAATGGAAACCTTTTGCAGGTCAAAAGAATTGGGAACTAACCAAGTTCCTGGTTGTGTAAACCTTGGCTGGTAGCAAAAGCAATGGCCCTCAATATACATTATGTAAACTTTGTTTTTGACATTATATGTATCAGATGCTAGTGCATATTTATTTGCAGTGACTTCTTCAATTAATGCATATTTTGGCTATTTTAAACATTAGTAAAATAGCAGAAATGTACATAATTTGCTAATAAATTGTTAATAGGACCACTGGGACTCTTTGTTACCAGTAAAAATCTCATGGGAATTATTTTTGCCTTGAGTGCTTGGCAGTGGATATATATATATTAGTGGAGGGTGGGAGAAGGCTTTCACCCCCATATTCTCATAAATGCTGTTGTTACAAATGCTTAATGTTGGCCCTAATAAGCTATATAGAACACTTAATTCTATATGGATATTTCTCTAACAAAAATTTACAGGTGTGGTTTCTATATACGTCAATTTCATAGTTAGCCACATTTTGATTAAATTGTATTTTAACTTTCCAAGTTATAGCTAGCGAAATACAAGCCATTCATACCACAAAAAGGCTAACAATATTAGTGATTACTCCAGGAACTACATATCGACTCACATAAACTATATATTTACTATTTATATTGATACTACGGGGAGTAAATATCTTCAATTTCATAGTTAGCCACATTTTAATTAAATAGTTTTGTTAACTTTCCAAGTTATAGCTTGCTAAATACAATTTATTCATATCACAAAAAGGCTTAACAATATTAGCGATTCCTCCAGGAACTACATATCGACTCACTTAAACTGTATAATGACTATTCATATTCATACTATGCCTAGTAAATAGTTATTTTGGTCTTCAGTTATGCAAACGTCTGCCGTTACACGTTTGTGGCCGTATTTACTCGATACACCTGCTGCGCTTTAGCTATTTCGTTAATGGCGATCAATATGTGCGCAGTGGATATCGCGCAGTTCTACGACGTCACCAAATTAATTGTACTTCTGCAAACGGAAGCTTGAGATGAAAATTACCGGACGTCGGTCCCCTGCAAATTAATTGTACTTAGCAAGCCAGATGGAAGCGAGGCGAAAATCACAGGACGTTCTAGTCTGGCGTAGCCGACCCTTTACCTCTTCTATATTGGGGAATGGGGGAGGAAAGGGTCTGGGGACAGTAGTACTAATGACCAGTTCTAGCGCCAGATTCTGGCGCTAACCACTAATTTTAAAAGTTTACCGCAGAGGTTTACTGGCCTCCAGTAGCGCGCGTCTGTGGCAATGTGAAGCATCCGGCTTGCACCAATAAAGCTAAACAAAAATACTGATCCAAAAATGAAAGCATAAAATTATCACATAAATATGTGCGCATGCGTGGTTTAAAAGATGCTGAGCTATAGTTGTTGTTCTGCAAAATGGAAGAATCCCAAAGATGCCCCTTTGCAGTAGATGTAGTTGCCTGCATAGGCTGTGGGTTAAATCTTTCCAAACTACCCAAGGACAGAAGGAGGATGCATGGATCTCACTCAAGTGACAATTCTAGTGAGAGAGTGTTAGAAGTTTGGAGAGAACTTACTGAAAGCGTAGAGAAGCAAGAGGCAGTAATGTGTCGCCACTGCTTTAGAAAGTATGAGAAATTAGCTAAGCTTTTGTCTGAAGTAAGAATGAGCTTGGAAAATTTGAAGGAAGCTAACAGAAGTTCAATTTCTGATCATCCTGGTACACCGAGCAGAAAAAGAAGCAATGAAAGTAATGTCATGGCAGCACGAAAATATAGAGTGGAAGTTCAAACTATTGATTCAAGTTCACCTCCAGTAGCTGTAAGTAGTATTCATGACTATTATGAATTAGTTAATTGTAAGCGGTGTAATGGAGCCTAATTAGAGGCCATAACTTTAATATGCAGTAAATCACCTCTAATGAAAATGTGATCTTTGCTCCTATGGTGGGTCAAATTGACCCACAAAATACTGTGGTCAAATTTCATTTTTTTACCCTAGCTACCAATTGTGCAACCAAGGCAACAAAGCTGTCATTGAACAGGAAATTATTCTGAAGTCTTTGCTAGCTCTATAGCTCCTTCTATTGTGAAGTTATCACTTTAGAAAGTGGAGCCTTGACTTCTAGTATGGCAACTAAGGCTGTATTCACCGCTAAAGAAGTTCACCTGCTTCTAGATGAGAGTTTAGCTGAGCTAGAGCAAGAATGTCTCAGTGAGGATGAACAGCAAGACAGTGAAGATGATCAGATATTGAATTAGTAACTGTGTGTATGTGTACATGTGTGAGCATGTGTGTGTGTTGCATCTTGAACTTATCTATTATGTTCAGACAAAATAATCTTGATTCTGGAATCAAGACCAATCAGCAGTTCCATATAATGTTAGTGGAACAGCTAACCAAGTCTCTTTTATTAGCTAGAGCAAATCCAGAATCTGGTGGTGGGAGGAGGCACATGTGCATTGGTGTTTGTTTTGAGAAGTTTCACATCCTTGTAACCATTTTTTCATCATTTTATTATTCCTAATGTTTGATTTATTTCTTGGTTGGTGTAAATGATAAAGCTTTTTCAATTGGAACCAATGAAGTCAATAGTTTGTTCTGAATCACAATTTTTTTTTTTTTTTATCTACCTCATTCTATGCCCAAGATACAACAAGAAGTATAGAGAAATGTTAGAGTGCAATAAAATTCGGATGTAATTAAAGTAGGTGTGGCCTTTTATAATAGTAGGTGTGGCCTGTTTAGACTATTAGAAACCTTCAATAGGGCAAGTGCAGCTTTACTTCAGAAGCATATGTATTTACTTGCCTTTATTAGAGTCTTTATTAATATTTTAATGACCTTTGTACATATTTTTGTAAAATCAGCCTCCTGGTATTCAGTAGTCAATGAGTTAATTTGTGAACTTGTATTGTGATAATTTGAAAAAGCAAAAAATGTTTTTGATATTGGTAATCCGTATTTTAATCTCCTTGACTCACATAAAACCTGAATTAGCTGAGCGCAGAGTCGAACTCAGTGTGTATGTGCGTGTGTGTGTGTGGTGGTTGTGTGGTTGTGTCCCCGCCTTTCCCACTACCACACTTCATCTGGCTTTTTCTATTTTTTCAGCCTCCCACCAGCACATCACTTGCTATGAGGAAAGCTTGTGAGTTCCTAGCCGAGCTTTTTTGCACAGCTCACAGTGCCTGCTAGTGCAGGGTGGTATCAAAAGAATTTACTTTTTTAATTTGTGTGTGTAAATGTGTGTGTGTGTGTGTGTGTATGTGTGTGTGTGTGTGTGTGTGTGTGTGTGTGTGGTGTACTAGCCTTAGCTGGCTGATTTTACAGAAGCACTTCTGTTATCTATAAACATGGTGAATGAGTTAGTTACTTCAAAAGCGTGTTAATGTCTTAAATTCTGTTAAGCTTTTGACATGTCCAGCAAGTTTCCCACAGAGGTGCATAGCTAACCACTCCCCAATAGCTAACCACTTTCCATTACAAAGTCCTGCCTCTTGGCATTCATAGGTGTGGTGTGTGTATGTCTGTGTGTGTGCATGCTGTGTATGTGTATGTGTGCATGCTGTGTATGTGTGTGTAGTTCCACCAATATGTGCACTAAATGGAGCAAAGAATATGAAATGTTATAAGTAGGTAATTAGTCCACATGGTGCAATTAGCTATGCTGATTAACATCCACATGGATGAGGAAAGAAAGTAAAGGTTGATGTATCTTATTACTTTACACGTATAAAATTATGACTAAAGCTGTTTGATTTTGTAGGTGGCTATTGGCAACAAATCAGGTATAAAGCAATATCAACTGCAAACACCGCACAGAAGACACATCAGCAAAGCAGCCGCAAGAGGGCATAAGAAAGGTGTTGCTGATCAGTGCTTTGCTGATCCCAGAATAAGGGAATACATTATGCAGAAAGTTGCACGTTTGATACATAGTGAGATGAAGATGTTGTGTTCAGTTGAAGTAAATTCAGTACTCCAGAGAGATTGTAATGCTATGAAGGAGTTCAAATGGAAAGTATTTATTTCAGAGATTGAATGCAATGCTCCACTGATGTATCAAATACTTATGGCATGTACAAAAACCAAGCAACCCCGGTCAAATCGGGTGGCAGCTATTGGTATGTGTTTTGCAATTTTGTTGAAATACAGGTATTGCCGAATGAATTTAGTTCACAAAATCATAGCATTGTTACTGTATGCAGGACATAGTGGCAAACAGGTAAGAAAAATGTTTTTATGATGATTCAAATTAATTATACTGTTCGGGTAGGTGTATGAGAGGTTGCAGAAATTAATATTCCTGTCAGTTTCTCACAAAACAACAATAAGGATGGTGAAGGACTTGGGAAAAGATTATGACAAGCCTGTCAGGGAATGGAGGGACTCACTGTTGCCATCTCTGCCTACTGATGTTGAAGCTGTAAGTGATGATAAAGTTTATACAAAGGAAGGGGACTAAAATAATATAGCTAGATAATTGGGAGAGATGCATAAGTCCCCCTTCCCCACTCCCTGGATATGACCTTGGCTGTAATTTTTAAAACCTTAATATTATCGTCAATATGTAGGAAACACAAGGAGAACAGGGAGAAGAATTTGACAGTGCAGCATTTTGCATCTTTGATTCTTCTGAATCGGGCACTGAATCAGACACTGAATCAGAGTCTGAGTCTGAAGAAGAAATGTCTGAGCAAGAAGAGAATGATATTAACACAGATGAAATGTTCTCTTCTAGTGATGAGAGCTGCACATCAGATGATTTTGCTCTTGATAACATGACTGAGGATTCTCTTGTATCTCAAGAATTGCAGATTGCAAGACCACCAGAAGTATTGGAAAGATCTCTTCTAATACAAAAAGAATACAGCAAGCCAGCATGGAACGGGTTTCGTTTGTGTGGGGACAATTTAGATAAAAATGTTCGAAGACGTCACATGCGTTCAGACAGACAGACTGAGTCGCTGCACTATTTCTACTCGTATGGTGTCCTAAACAGAATAGATTTTAGTGCTCTATCTGATGTTAGAATTGATAATTCATGTTTAGATGTTAGATCAGTTGCTAAGTCATTGTTGCCGACACCACATGACGACCAATCCTTGAAGGCCAACATTTCCATACTGATATCCAGGATACTATGCACTCATCTTCCTTATTTTGGAATGACTTTTGATGGTCTTGTTGATTGGCATATTAAGCATCGTTATTACAACGAAATGAGCAGCAAATCAGAAGTGGTAAGCTTTATTCATACTAGCTTTACATGAGTGTGTGCAGAGACATCAGTTAATTATGTGTTGTTGTGTCAGGATATTGTTTAAGTGTTAAATTCCAAAAAGCGTGTGTATTAAATGTATGTATGTATAATGTATGTATGTATGTATGTATGTATGTATGTATGTATGTATGTATGTATGTATGTATGTATGTATGCATGCACGCACGTACATACGTATGTATGTATGTATATATATGCATGTATGTATGTACTACAGATTCCTCTTGGTGTCCTATTAAAAAATGAAGCAAAAGGAGGAGATATGGTAGATATAATGGCTCATTTACACCAGTTTGTTCCGTCTGTCTCATGGACTGAAGAAGTAGCTGTTGGCGAGGCTGACAGAGTAGAAGTGGTGAATGAAAGGATGCACAAAGTAATTATTGGTGGAGATCAGATGACTGCAGCTAGAGCCAAGTCAGCTATAAAGGCTAAACTTAATGGTGAAACACCATCAAAGCGGCTAGAAGGTCTCATTCCTACTTTGGAGGATTGGCATACAAAGGCAAACTTATTGGGGGTAAGATAAGTAAACAGAACGTATAGATAGTAGATGAGATTAATATTATCTTTTTCTGTATAGGTTCTCTGGAAGTACTATTATTCGGCCAAGTCAGTCACTGAACATGGGACACTTTATCAACTTCGAAACACTATTAATCGCAGTAATGTGGTCAAAGTGCCGATTGAGAGTTTTGACGCATGTGATGATTTTATCGTTTTGGTTGTAGAGTGTCTTATAGTTGCTGCTGCCATGAAAATGCTGGGTATGTCAGAAATGCATGAAATTCCAACTACAAATTATGCTCCCAAAGGTACAGATACTTGGATGGAGCCTGAATGTGAGAGAGGGAAAGTCTTAAATCATATTATAGATGATTTCATGAAGACATTTTTCTCATTTACGTACAACTCTTCTGCATCGGACCCTCAAAGCTCTTCTTCTCGTCAAGATGACAGGATTTACTTGTATGCGAAGCAAGCATTGAGTTTTGGATTGTTTTATCTGGAATTCCGAGATGCCATCAAGGAAGGAGATGGTGATCGAGTTTTGCGTTGCTACAGGTATATGCTGCCTATTTTTCAAAACTCGGGAAGAAAAAACTATGCAAACGAGACCCTAAATTTTCTTCTCAACTATGATTATATTTTATCTAAGCGCCAAGCAATGGAATTTATATGGACAAGATTCATTAACGTACATGGTTGTCCTGGGAAAAACATTCCCAATGATCTTCATTGTGAGCACCAGATACGTATTTGTAAATCAGCTGTTAAGAGCCTTGGTGCAAACAAGACACCCCAGTGCATTCAGCGAGTAGCAGAGGCCCTTGGAACAATATCAGCAGTAATGGACACTTTTGATGCAGACAACAAAATTTCAGATAGTGGTTCTTCTGCTCACAATGTGCCGAACTCAAGAGCTGACATGAACATTATTCTAAAAGAGTTACAAGAAATGTCTATTTTCACTGAAATTACTGGCAGGTATTACCCATCTTTCCCCAATCCAAGGAATATTCTGCATGCGAAACCTTCAGCTGTGATTATTGATTGGATCCAGGGACATGTAAAATTTTAATGTAATTAATGAATTGACAATATTACAAATACACAAATGATTTTTGATTATCAAAACAAGATCCACATTGACAAACACGCTTACAAACATCACAACACATGCACTTGTAATCAGTTTGAAATGGTTTGTAATTGTCTATATTTTGAAATAATAAGTTTCGTCTGCAAATAGTGCTATTATTCTCGTATTGTAGCATTGATTTCTCGCACACAAATTTCCCTCCTCGCTTGTGGCTTAAGAGTAAAGCTAACGAGTGCTTTCCATCTCTTCCACCCCTACCAGTTTCTTGAATATAGGCATCTATGTCTTCGGGTGACCCCAAATGAATTACTTGCCTTACATCGCGACAATCGACTCCTAACCCAAATGAAATAGTTGCACACACTATACGTAGCTGGGATTCTGATCCAAATGATTTGATGATCTGGTTCTTTACCTCCAAGTCAGTGCATCCGCAAAACATTTCCACCAATCTGAATTTTGATAGGTCAGGAGCTCCAGTGGGGTATGTGAACTTCTCTTTTAGCCCATGCTTAAAATACATGTATAGACTACTACAATCATCATACCTTTGGCAGTAAATAATTGTTCTAGGTGCTCTTACTCCATCCGTACGTAACCGATCGAGTAAGGGTGCGAAAGTGTCTATGTTATTAAATTTACTTACGGCATACACAATATTGTTCTTGCAAGGTGACATTACAATAACAATAGGATTCTGTAGGCCAAGTATTTCAGACACGCTGGTACGAACTGTAGTAGTTGCTGTAGCAGTCAAGGCCAAAAGGTTGACAGATTCAGGCAAAATACTTCTGACTTCACCTATATGGGTCAGGATTGGTCTAAATGTTTCTCCCCTGCAATTATCAACAGCCAACATAAAATATACATCTTCTTGCATAGTTTTAATGTATAACTGGCTTGCATTTTTAGAAAAACCTATTGTAAACAACTTACCATTTCTTAACAGTATGTGCTTCATCAATAATCATTCCCTTCACTCTTTGTCTATAGTCATCTCTCTGCAAAAGTTTCCGCCACTTTTTCCGGAGAATCATCTCTGGTGTGAAAAACAACAGCTGATGCTCAGCTCTATACACACTGTCCAGCATAGCTGCACTGGACTCTCCTGTGACACTACCAGTAGCTACACCCTTGGACGAGTAGAGCTGCACCTATATGTACAGTTATCAGCTAGTTGATTAGCAAACTTCTAATAACATTAAAACAATATTTACTTGATCTTCAATGATTGCTGTTAGTGGTGACACTACTATGATGATGGAAGGTAGTGGTGGTGAGTCCAGTAAATAAAAAACTTCTGGCAAGCAGACGTAGCATAAACTCTTTCCATAGCCAGTGGGAAGAATTGCAAAAACGTCATGTCCTGTAACAAAGCTTACTACCACTTCCTCCTGTAAGCTCTTCAAGCCGCTGTATCCCAAGCGCTTAGCTACTCCTTCCGCCACCACTTTTACAGCTTCAGCTCGGTCTCCACTAGCCATACCTTTGTAGCCTCTCAAGTTTGCAGAAAAATTCGCAATCAAACGGCTATCCGTAATTAAACCTCTGCGGTAAACTGCCACAGACGCGCGCTACTGGAGGCCAGTAAACCTCTGCGGTAAACTTTTAAAATTAGTGGTTAGCGCCAGAATCTGGCGCTAGAACTGGTCATTAGTACTACTGTCCCCAGACCCTTTCCTCCCCCATTCCCCAATATAGAAGAGGTAAAGGGTCGGCTACGCCAGACTAAGGACGTTCTTGCTCCCCGACCATCCGCCCAGGAGAACGCACTGGTTAATGAGACACACTCCAGGATAGACTAGCAGAAGAGCTCGCAATGTTTTATGTTCCCGGTAACTTCCGTGACGCAAAATTGTGCTCTGTAAAATTGGAAATTGCTAAAAAAAAATGTAATAAAACTATCTCTTGACACAATTTAAGCTGAAAAGAATGGAATACCAAACCGCTTTTGTAGTGGCTTATATATCTATCTTTTTTCTGGATGTAATAGGTATAGCACCACCCAATTGTACAGTTAAAGGTAAGTGTATTTCTAAAACAGCTATAAAAACTATTGAACTGAATTATGTAGTTCTTATGAGCACAATATAAAAACTTGACTGAACAAAACAAAATGAATTTATAGGATTGTTAGTTAAGCTGCTGCATCATTTTGTTGTTAGTAGACCACATGCTGCAATTTGTACTATTCAAAAGTTAGACATTTTTGTATAGTATCTAGCTGAATGTAGTAATTGTGAAAATATTATCAAGAATAAATAAGAACTATATATTATAGTAGCTATTGTTAAATGAAAAGTTTTACCCGCTCAGCTACTGCTTCAATGAAGAAGTAAAAGAAAATACACAGGAGGGACAGAGATACTGGGGAGCAAGAGAGGTAGACAGAGGAGGATAAGGGAATCCATGACTTGAAAAAGGATGTTTGATGGGAAAAAAAAAGAGCAGGAGAGGGAAACCATGGATTAAACTACCTTATGCTACTGCACAACTAATTTGCACAAGTTACTACGTCAGGCGCCACTGTGTGACGGAGTACTTGCTAGTATATATAGTAATTAATGTTAGATTACGAGAAGTTTTACTCCTTTTTTTATAGCCATTGTTGCAGCAGATGCTGCTATTGTGCTTGTTCAAAGTGATGGTGAAAAATAAACTTCATTATTCAAAAACTAAAATAATATCTAAGAAAACTAAGTTGCTGCTTCCAATACTTGCATATTTACACAGAAACTTTGTGCGAGGGATACCAAACAGGTCACACCACTCCAGGTGTCACTAACGCCCAACTTTTGGAGAGCCTTAACTCGACCTTTTGCGGTTGCAGGTATATCACTGGCAGTGTGAACTTTGCTCTGCGTAATGATGGCTTTGTCCTGACTGAAGACAGTTTCAACATGTTCTATTACGTACTGGAGATATACGACTTTCTCACGATACGTAATGTCAACGCCCCAAATGTGCGCATCATTTTCCCAAATTTGAGGATCATCCGTGGGCATGAGCTTCTCCCAAGTATGGATATGGGCGTGGCCATTCGATTGGACAATGTGAACGTAGCTGCTTTCATTCTCCCTCGTTTGGGCGAGATATCTCGAGGAAGTGTTTATATCACTAACAATGGAGGCAAGTGCTTTGGCAGCACCAGTTTGATACGGTGGAGAGATATTTTGGCGGAGAACGAGACATACATGGATGCTAACAGTGGCAATTGCTTGGCAGAAGGTGAGTCATGTCTCAGGCCGTGCTACTAATAGTGGGGGCGGGAAGGGGGCGGGGGAGGATCAGTGGAGTTTTAATCGATTAAAGTTTTTTTTTTGTTGTTGTTGTTGTTGTTGTTGTTTTGTCTTTGTTTTGGGTCACTTGTTTTGTTGATTAATAACATTTGATAAAAGCACATTCCCCTTCTTGCAATAGCAATTACTGTATATTTGATAACAAAAACAGTAATAATTTTGCAAGAAGCAGACGTGAGAACATCAGGTTATATTGTACTGTTACTGGGTTCAGCCATATACATGTAGCCATGGACACATGTACTAATGAGATCAGCTAATAGGCAGGAGAAGCTGAGAGGTCAGGGAGAAGTGTATGCCCCCCCCCCCCCCCCCCCCCCCCCCCCCCCCCCACCCCCCACCCCCCTCACACACACACACACAATAGATAGAACTCTGTATATACATGTATTCTCTGGCGTAGTACATGTTCTCAAGTTATAGTGGAAATTAATTAGAGAATAATAAATATACACTTAGTCTTATGGGTTAAAGTTTTAATTAATCATACATATTGGCTGTTAAAGCAGAGAGTAAACTACTATGTGTTATAATTCAATTATTTTCAGAATATTAAGACTCACTTGGGCTTCAAGAAAACTACAGAAAAGGCTTTCTTAGACTAATCTGATAGTTCAACTGATTATGAATGCACTTATTCAGCTTTCTCTTATTTAATACAAGAATACTAATTATATGCAATTTGTAATAGTTAAACCTTAAACCATGGATTCAAGGGATTATTGCTGATAACTGTCCCATTCCCGTGGGCAAAGCCTAAGGGATAGAGCTGTATCTAGAGATAATCCCGAGGGTTGCCATGGTTGAACTATCTTATACCATAGTTACTTTTGAACGGAGTAAAAGACCACATAAAAAGAGCAGATATTGTTGTTTTGAGGGAGAAAATATGCCCAGTTAGTGCAGCAAAAGTATCCTTCATTTCCCAATATCTCTAATGAACTCTTCTTGCTAACTTACTCATTACCTTATAGTTGGGAAAGAACTTTGGTCATTAGAAACTAGTAATTACACTGGAGCTCTGCATGTGTTATACATACCTACAGGACTTTGCGATATTAGACTTTCTATGTATTGGCTAACTAACAAAAATTATCACGTTACTAACTAATAATTGACTACATTTTGAATGGTAGTAAATATATATAGTAATAAGTAAAAAATACCACCATCTTCAAATCTTTCTTTAGCAGTTGCGTACAAGTAAGGAATGACAAGAGTCTTTGAAAACATCTTTTACTGGTCGAGGCTCATGCCTCCAGTCAATATGTGGTCAACATCCTCTTGAAGCCTGTCTTTTCAAGAGAAGTTTTTTCTTGCAGTCTACTTGTGAATATACATAAGTGCAGCGATTAACTGAATTGTGCAAAGGTTCATATATCAAGCGCTCGATTGTACATATCAAGTAACCAAAACTGGTGGTAACAAACCGGTTAAATCCAGGAACATCGAATAAAACGACTAAATATTGAATTAATGCCCACTGCGACTACATGCATAATACGTACGTACCTCTCCACGTGCTAGTTGATATCAACTGGATTGTACTCACTATTGTAGCAGTCTCTCAACTTCAGTGGGCGAATGCTTTCTCTCTGCCATTTGTTCTGCTTTAAATTACTATTATGTGGCAGTCGTATGACCTCAACAGATAAACTCCATCATGCTTTTGTAGTTGTTGTTGTTGTTGTTGTTGTAATTACTTATTCCACTGTTGTTGAGTGTGCTGTGCTTTATTGCATTTACAGTACAAGTATTTTTAGAAATAGAGAGTTTCTCCATGTGATAATAATTTGTTATTGTAACCTTTCCTGTGTTAATCTTCCCAAACATGATAAACATTGTATTTGTTCAAACTTGAGTACAAATCAGTACTGGTCATCAGTATTTGTGTTTCACGAGAGCTCTCTCAGTTAATTTTTTTCTAATGCAATTCATACAGTAAGCCACAAGTAATTAGTCTAAAATTCTTGATAACTAAATATTCTAATCCTCTTGTAAATAATGTTTTAACAGCACTAATGTTTAGGCACACTTTCACTATTTATGTTTATATTAACAATTTTTTTAAGTATATTATTTTAATAAAGATCAGAGTAATTGTTATCGCTTATTTTGAGTGGTTGTCATGGTGATGTACTGTGACCTCACATACATTCCTGACCTGTATTACAGATCTGCCGGACTGCTCTGGATGTCCGTCTGCTTCTAAACATTGCTGGACTGCTGACTTCTGCCAGACTCGTGAGAGTTCAAATTATTGTATAAATATTAATGTAGGGACAATGGGTATGTGTACGTAATGCAAAGAATTTCTTCTTGTCATCACTACCTCACCACTCACTTAAGATATGTGTGGACTTTTGATTTTACATGTATGTTGAGTACACCTTCAGCTATCATAACTCATCGTGTTGCTGAGTTGATGATAGGATAATTGAAAGTTTCAGATACCTCAATACTGTATATAAATGTTTTTAGGACTAATTGGGGGCGTGGTCAAGTAATTCTTTCTGTTTTCACATGAGTACTATTGGATTTTGAATGTTTGTGTGGAAGTGTGTGGATAATTGGAAGCTATGAATTTATTTTTCTTCTGTACTAGTTGTATTTATTTATGTATGTGCGTATGTATGGTGGGAGTGACTCTGGGTGGGACGAACTCAGGGAGGGAGGGGCTCATGGTAGGTGTGAACAGAATTCACTAACTTTACTTTCAGTTTTCTTGTGTACGATGCAATTCCCTTGCCTGTTTTTGCTGCACATCGTACCTGTAAGAGAATAATGGTAAATGAACAGATGCAGTTTAGTTGTGGAAAGACTCTAAATTTGTATTTTCCCCTACATACTTGGCACACTTAGGTATGTAGGATAATACATAGATTATTAGAGTACGAGACTGCAGCAAGCGGTACTACTCAACCGTATAAAGTAAAATGTGAAGGTCTTGGAAGTTGTGGGTGGTCATAGCTCAGTGGTTAGAGCACCGGTGGCTAAAGCCAGTGGCCCTGGGTTCGAATCCCGGCGACAACTAAGATTTTTTTCACATTTTTCCTTAGCTTTTTTCCAGACCCCTTTAGGTGAGAAAGTTTCAATATAGATGATTGTAATTAGCAACTCTGAACTGATAAGTACAATTTTCTTTTCCATATCTGTAAATAGAAAGGCATTGCAAGGTCTCTATTGATCGTGTACTGTTATAAAAAGGATGTCTTGATCAATCAAATTTAATTGGAATTTTAACGCCTCGTTGAGTTTTATATATTTCGGAACAAGCATTGTTGATCCGTAGAATATCGGGGATAGACCTGGATGGGCGTAGGGGTGACAAAGGTCAACGATGCAGTCACTCAGTCTGTCACGTCTATTTGTAAGGCTCCACAAAACCTCTTCAACTTATTTTTATTATTTATTTGGTTTGTTTATTGCAATTTTAGAACAGGAAGTTGGAGCAGCAAGGAACGAAGCACTTAAAGTGCAGAGGAACCACATTTTTACGTAACTTGCATGTCTATGGATTGTATTTCTCCAATTTTAGTAAAGTAGCTGTAGCTGATTTACAAACTGGGAGCTGAGGAAGGAGTAGTATATAGATATGTCTTCTGTTTGTTAGTAACTTCATTATTTGACAGGAATGTGCAGAGCTAGTTATGTCTTCCTTTGCAGTGGTCTTCCGTAATCATGGATGAACTCACATACCACCCCTCATTGATGATTGTAATCACATGTAATATCAATGAAGAGTTTTGTATATTTTGTATATTTGTATATATGAAAGGAGAGAGAGAGAGAAAGGAGAGAGAGAGAAAGGAGAGAGAGAGAAGCATTTGTAAACCCCACCTCTTTATAGATTTCTGAGAGTAACGTTTTTAATTCAATGACAAAAAACCTCACCTGACATCTTTTCCAACTGCAATGATCTGTCTAGCCTGCAGCTTGGTACTGCTTTTTGTAGTTTTTCTTTGCTTCTAGTTTGTGATGCAGCTAATCACATGACATGTGGGAAAGGTGTGGTCTAAGACTGTGGCTTTGGTTGAAGGTAGTGGTTTGTTAGTTCCTGGCTCTAAACCAACTTTTGTGGCTTGTAGTTATAAATCCACAACTTTAAAGTTGGTATAGCAACACCCGGGAAGAAAAATCAACTGAAGAAATTCTGGGTGTGTTTTTTCCACCCGTTACCTACTCACTAATCTACATATTATGTGGAACACTGACAAGCAGTGAAAGCACCTATGTACCACCACTGGTTCTATGTATATTAGCAACGAAATGTGTTTTGTGGTTTCACATCATTCATTTCAGTGAAGTGCTTATTTTGTTCTCATCACATCGGCTTTGTGGTGTGTGTGTGTGTGTGTGAGAGAGTTGACTGTTCCCCCACTAATTGACCCATAACTGTATCGAGTGTGGTAAAGGCTTGGCACTGGTACATTAATTACTCGTGGGAAGAAATAATTAGAAGAAGTTGAAGTTATGGGAAAGAATGTGTATGAACTGCAGGAGCTAATTAATGTCACTGTTTTGTATTATGATTACTTGTGTGTTGTTTACACTCTTGTTATACGCCTTACAAACAACTAAAATGGGACGAGAATATTTAGTGCCACAGAAAGTGAAAGCTTGATATTTATAGAGTAAACTTTATAAAACACTAGCTACTTCAGAGACCATTAATGCATAATTGCTCAGTGTGAGTCTAAGATTGCATTGTTTCAAGAACTACATGCTGCTATCAACGAAACAGGACTCGACATCAAAGGTACCGTGTGGACGCATGCTCATGGAAGTCTTGTACTAACTTTGCAATTATTTACGCTTTGTTGGAGCATGAGCAAAACTAAGTCATTTGGGACTGTTTATACAATAATCAAGCATTGTACAGTGTATGTTTTTCTATCTTATCTGGGCATCTTAGGACCTGAGGGTACCCGTATCCCAGAAATGCCTGTTACTCGAATACCTTAGTTATTTTTGCTAGCTAATGCAGGGAAACCATATTTTTTTCCAACTACTGCATGTTGAGAAAACTCTTTTCAGAAATTTCAAGCTTTTTTTTTTTCCTTCCAAGTTCAAAGCACATCAGTCTCTTTCACTTGCAACCCCTCAGTTGCAACCCCTCACTTGCAACCCCTCAGTTGGCTTCTCTACAACTCTCTGGAACTAGAAATAACTTATTTACTTGCACTTCCGTGGTTGGTAATGGTTGTCAAAATAGCGAGGTCGCGAGGTGAGAATTTAAAAAATTGTGCCCGGTATGAGGCTTGCTGTACTCGAGGAGTCTGGATGAGAGAGGATTGAGTGCACATAGTATTTAGATGTATCATACTGTCAGGCAGCTGGTGGAAATAGCAATATTTTCTGGTGGTCTAAAGATTTATGTTGAAATAAAATGCACACAAAATATTATGTACTTACATACATTAGTTAATTATTTAGCTCAGCGGTGTAGGAAGATGTTTTGATATGGGGGGAGGGGGGGGGGGGAAGGCTCCAAGGGCATGTTTTGTTTCTTTTGTTGTTGTGTTTTGTTTTGTTTTTTAGTTTAAAGGTGTTCATGTGACAAATTACCACAAAATACTATGAACATTAGTTAATTATTTTGCTTATATTGTTTCTTTCACCCTTCTCTGTCTAGTGTCCAGATACAACTGTTCCAACCCGAGCAGACGATGCTATGAAGATGCTAGTGGTCTTCGATTGACCTGTGACCAGGAGTGTTTGGCAGGATGCACTGGACCTTCCCCCAATGACTGTAGCGTAAGTGCCTGGGGGTATTTAGCATTATAGCATGTACATGCATGCATACACATAGTGAACTTGTTACTACTTTACTAGTGGTGTGCTGGAGCACTAATGGCGAGCGAGCCTGTAGTTGTATATGTGTGTTTGTTGCTAGAGACGTGTTTCTTGGGTGGGCTGTGGGAGACATTACATAATTTGTACAAAATGAGTAACTGGTCATGACAACGTGGGTCTCCATATTAATAATTAAACTAGCAAGTACCCCGCCACATAGTGGCGCTTGACATATTGCAAATTAAGAATGCAGTAGCACAAGTGATCTTGCTCAGTTATCATTCTCTACCATTGGTTAAGGTTACATGAGTTTCCCTTTCATGCTCTCTTTTTTCTGGACTATCTAAGCTTTTCTTATACCCCACCTCTCCTTTCTTCAGCTCTTCTTCTGAGTCATGGAGTCCCCTTTTCCTATCTCTCCTGCTTCTGAGTTTCTGTCCTACTTTGAGAAACTTTTGTCTTCTACATATTTCGTACTTTCGCCTTCCTTTTGGAAACAAACCCCCGCCTTTACTCGTGGATTCCACCCGCTTCTTAGTCACAATTAATCGCTCACCCCCCCCCCATTTTAAACCTACGCGGACTTACCTTGCCGATTCCACCCGCTTTTTAGTTACAATTAATTGCCTTTTACCCTCTCTTTCGTACATTTGCCTCCTTTTTTTAAAACCTACACCTCCTTCCATCATGTATTGCACCCGCTTTTTTTAAATTAACCAGCAATTTCTACTGAAAGTGACGACACTTTATCTACTGTGAGCGGACGATGTCTTACCAATCCGTCTGAAGCTTATGAATTATTCATGAATACACACACCGTCGGTCGTCGTCGTCACTGACATTACAAAGATGTCAGTAACACATGCATGCGCTATACTACTACTACTACTACTACTACTACTACTACTATAGTGTCTATGTATGTATGGATGTTGAGAGTTGTACAGGCATAGAGTGTAGTTACTTTTAGTTAATTTGTTTGTTAAGTACAGAACGTCCACAGGTAGGATATTCATGTTAACAACTATTGTTCACATACAGTGCTTAATTCACCATGTTCATAAAACTTAATATTCATACTGTATGAACTGCTGGGTGTCTCAGTGTGTACTTAACTTCATTTTATATTAGGTGTAATTAAATTATCATATTAATTATTTGGTATTACATGTACATGTGTTACATACATGTGCATGTAGGCCTGCAGGAATGTCGCCAACAATGGCACGTGCCTGGCCGAGTGTCCTAGTCGGCGAATATACGACTCTTCACAGAACCTAGTTGTGGATAACCCGGACTTTAAGTTCACTGAGGGACTTTACTGTGTGGACAATTGCTCTGGTGAGTTCGTGTGTGCAAACGTGTGTGTATGGTACACCCCTAGAAAATTCTCGTTTGAGTTTGTTTGTGTTTTGTTGTTGTTGTTTTTTATTTATGTGTTTGTTTGTTTTTTGTTGTTGTTTTTTGTTTTTCTTTTTTTTGTTTTTCCGCGTAGCTGAGTTGCTGGAATCCAATGAGCATTGTGTGGCTTCATGCCCTGGGGACTCTGTCGTGAGTGATGATCATCGTGTCTGTCATATGTGTGACGGAACTTGTCCAGGTGAGGGAGTGGGTAAAGTACTCTTGAGGGAATGGGTAAGGGTCGATACAATTGAGGGAACAGTTGAGTGAATTAAGGGAATGGTAAAATGCAAACTCCTTAATATATACAGTACAGTAATGTGAAGAGAGCTAGTATTTGTAGATATCTGCTGGCTTACAACATGCACAGCAATTAGTACTCATGCAAGTGAACATGCATGCACACATACATACTGTACACATATGTAATAATGCTTCTGGATTGATAACATAAAAATTAATCATGCATTAGCTAGAAGTTATAGTTGGGAGAGAAGTGGGTGGGGTTAAAGTTGTAATACAGTACTGCTTTTTCCCTGAACATGCTCAACTGTTTCTCCGCGTCCTTGCATAGGAACAAACTCACCATACAAGATGTCAGAGATTAGGGAATTGGGTAAAGCTATTATGTGCTGTGTCTAACTTGAGACACAGTGCTACATATGAAGTAATGTGGTATTTAGGACACTTTGTGAGCAGTATATATATATACACAACTTTACATCCTGAAGTATGTTTCAGCCTAAAATACAGTACTACTTCTGCACATATTTAAATTGTACAAGTTTTTCAGTTGAAAAAACACTCATCAAAGCATACGTATACTCAATTTAAATTATTTAGACTACAAAAAAAGCTATCTATACATATGTGTTGAATGTTCAGTGGAATGTCCCGGAAAAATGGGTTCTGAGTCTCAAGTTGATACCAGCAATTACCAGAGATTCCAAAACTGCACCATCATCACTGGAGACATCGTCCTTAACGTACAAACTGAAGTACAATTGAGGTACGTATGTGTAGTATGTACGATGTAACCAATCAGAGTTGGTATTAGTGTATGTTTTATACCATTTATACATGTGTCATGTGAGTATCACATGATCGAGCTAGAGGAGTGAATCCTCGTCTTTGCAGCTAAGGTGTAGCTGGCTTATCCTTAGCTTTAGCCTTAGGAGAAACATTACTGCTTAGAAGTTAAACATTTAATTGACTTGTGTATTCTGTCTAGATAGGACATGTGTATAGATTACACCACAACGTGCAGGTCGGTACCAAAATTTACACAACCGAGGGCCAAAGGCCCAAGGATCGTGTAAATCCCATACCTAATGAATGGAATGGTGCAACCGACTGGTACGTACCATGGGTCGAGGCTATATGAAGCGCACAAGAACTAATTTTGATTTGATGGTTCACTACTTCGTCTCCTAGGAGGTTGGTATGAAGTTTATTCACCGTGAATTGAGCAATCTGATTGGACGGTTTGAACGTACGTACTGTGGTACAGGACTATATATCCCCTAGGAAAGTACAGACATGTATCATAAGATTGTATTCTTCTTCATGCAGCTAAATGAAAGTTTATTACTTAATTGCAGTTTTTGTTCTTATTACTGTTATAGTAAATATCACTCAAACTAAATGAGTGTATTGTACGGTAGCGTGTAATGAACTCTTTTACTCTCTTTGTTTCAGCTCTGCTCAGTTGGAAGTGTTGTCCACCATTCAAGAGATTCGTGGAACTCTAACTTTTATAGAATTTCGCACCACCACTTCTTTTCCACATCTTAGAAACGTGCGTATTGTCGGCAGTAGCAACGCAAATCCTATCCAAGGTAAGGAGGAATTCAGAGAAATGTCTTTTATTGCCTCATTTTATTTATTCACTTTCTCCTGCCTGTATCACACACACACACACACACACACACACACCACTTTCTTCTCTCTTTCCTTTACTTTTATTTGTTTATTTATTATTATTATTATTACTAATATTATTATTATTATTACTATTATTTCCCCTCCCCTCCCTCTCAGGTTTTTTATCTTTCCGGTTTGGTGGCAATCGCATGTTGGAGTCAGTTGACTTCAGTTCTCTGCAGGAGGTCCGTGGGTTCAGTGTTTATGCCCAGAGCAATCCCAGACTGTGTTATACTGGAGATTTCACGAGATTTGCTCTTAATGGAGATACTCGATTTATCAATTCAAACTACAGGAGGAGCGCATCTGAATGCAGTGAGTGAATTATTGCATGTGCACACAATCAATACCTGCATATTATACTACACTGACACTAGTGGGTGGATGGAAGGAAGCACTGCACACACACACACACACACACATACACATACATGCACACACATACAGTACAATACATGTAGTATATATATGTGACCGGTTTTGGGAAAATCGGCCTAAACGCGGCAAACAATATTTTTCAGTATCCCCGGGTAAAGCCTTATGGGTCAATTTTTTTCGAAAAATTTTTTATGGCAGAAATGGATAGACACCAGCTAGCTCTAGCTTATGACGCAGTTGTAAGCTCTGGCGTGCTCTAGAACTCACACTAGGAGGCTAGAAACATTAGCCGGTTGGACTCGTGTACGGAGAGTTGCTAAGAAATTATTGGCGGGCTTTTCACTAACAGCCGGGAAAAAACTGTAGCTAACTAATTCACTTACTATTCTACATAATTCACGTACTCACGCAATTCTCGCCGGCATAGTTTCTTAAGGAGCCCCTTTTAGACTTCTTTCAATCCGCCTGTAACCGGTTTATTCCATAGTGTCCCGGAGACACGCAGTAATGGTATACGGACACAAGGCACGCCCCCTGACCTTAGCAATGCCTTTACCCGGCGTTTTTTCGAAATCAGCAATAATAAGTTTAGCAAAAATACTGAAGTGTTGTAGTGCGTAGGGCGAAGACGGCTTGTGCTACAGCTTCCAAATTAGGAGGACGGCATCCCAAGGCCCCGTGCAGCCTACTGGTAGAATAAATTAGAAAACTTTAGATGCCGCGTTTAGGCCGATTTTCCCAAAACCGGTCACATATAGACATACATGCATTGTGAGTATATGATGTATACATTATAATAACTACTTTTACCATAGTACATATATTCAGGGTTTCATTGAGGGGGGCAGGGGCACTCACCCTTACCTTTGAAGTAATTCCGCCTCCAGCCCCCCTTGAAATATTTTTAAACTTTTATAAGCAAAAAGCAAAGTTAAAATATGAATGATGAAGATGATTTCAAATGATCAAATCAGAAATTTATTGTCTTTATAACTGAAGCCCTAATTAACGCCGAATTACGCGTTTCCGCGTAAAGCATGAGGGTGCTTCAAAATGCGGGTTATGCATTTTTGCGTAAATGCCATTGTACCCGCTTCTATTAGCTACCAGCCGCAATCACAAGTGTTTCAAGAGCTCCCATAACGCCGTAGCGATTTCCTGTGAGGCAGGTGTAAGGGAGGTAAGGTCTTATGACCCTTACCATAGAAATTTTTTTTTATTATTTGTAGATTGAAATGGTAGCACTGTTTGTGTATAAAGAAAATCAAAGTTACAAAAAAAAATAATATGCATTTAACTAATAGACAAAAATATGTATCAATTAATATGATATAAAGTTGTCAATGAAGCGGTGAAGAATTTGATGATCTCAAAGAAATGGAGATAGAAAAAGGCAGAAGACTTCTCAGGGGTAGAGGTCCGTGGCCAAGAAGTCTTCATGGAGAGCAGAAATGAAGAATTTGATGACCTGGAAGATATAAAGATTGAAAAAGGCAAGCTATTTTAGCTTCGTTTGTTCATACACAGAGGGTTTTATAGATTTTCAACAACACCAACCACAAGAAGGTCAAGTTATTATTGCATGAGGATACAGACTTTCTTCCTCCCAGTTCTCCCCTACTTGAAGGTGCCCATAAAATGGATTTCTTAGGAGAAAATTTCTCAGGTATATGAAGAGAAGGATGTGCAATCTATGTCAAGAACAGTCAACAGACACATCATGGTACGGTACAGTGGTGATTATGGGGTGTGGCTTTGTCACCATGGAGTTCAATCGGACTGCTTCATAGTATTATCAGAAAAAATCCTAGAATTACAAACACAGTAGTCTATAAGCTTGTAGTTTCCAATGAGTGTGCACTTCATACGCTTCAAACGCATAGAAACTAAACAAAACTTAGCCCGCGGGTAGAGGAGGGCTTTAACTTCAATTCGTTAATACATCGCCGTCGGTTACTTCGAAGCGTATTGCCTCTAGACAAGAAAATGCTCAGGCGTTCAAGCCTCGAGGTGGCAGTCACGATTTCTTGTAAACAATTTCGGGAGTATGCGCACGTAATCGCGAATTTAATTTTAGGTGATAATCGGTTAATTATGTATGAAATTGTGACCCCCTTAAGATAGCAAAAGCTTAGTTGTCTCGCCCCCCCCCCCCTTAGATTGAACCCCTGGGTATATTCAAACTGTCCAATCTCAGTGCTCAGTTCCGGGTTAATATATTGCATACCCACCTCCTCGGAGGTGAATATGCGAAGCGTTCAATCTAATATTAGTGTTCATGCGTTTCTTATAGCCTAGAGCATGGTACAAGTCGGTTGCACCACTCCATTCGGTCGGGTTAATATTATAACTTGATTATTATTATTATTATTTATTATTATTATTATTATTATTATTATTATTGTTATTATTATTATTATTATTATTGTTATAGTTGCAGAGAACAAGACGTGTCATCCACAGTGTGATTCCCTCACTAGTTGCTGGGGACCCAATGATGACCAGTGTGCTGGATGTCGATATTACTCCTTCCGCCGTCGCTGCGTGCAGAACTGTACAAATGAAGTGACTGGACTAACTGAGGCTGATGCAGGAGTGTACCAGAATGAAAGCATTGGTGTCTGCGAGCCTTGCCACGCCCAGTGTGTGGGTGGATGCATCAATGGAACGGTGAGTGGGGGCTGTGTAGTATGATCGAGCCTGGCAGAAGGAAACTAAGAAATTCATGTGTAGGCAAAAATTGATCATTTATGTACTTCCATTAAAACCTTAAATAAATTGTCAGTTGCTATAGTTAATAATACATTAGGTGTGTTGTCTCTCTTTCACAGGCTTTTTTTTATTTTATTTTTTTATAATACAGAATTAAAAATATTTTGTTCACACTGGGAATCGGGGACCGCTTGCTTAACGCACAAGCGCTCTGCCACTGAGCTAAGACAACCAGCCAGCAAACAAACACTCCAATTCTGTATTTATACTGGGGGTACTGCTATGCTACAGTCTCACTCTCAACAGACCAATTCCCAGTGGCGACAGGATATTTTGTAATTCTGTGTTGTTTAAAAAACCCTGTGATAGATAAAGACTACATCTTATGAGTAAAAGGCTGAGAAAGAAATTGTGAAATATATATACAGTATATTTATGGTATGTATATATAATTGTATATAATAATTGTATATATATTTATATATCATATTATATTATTGTCCATTCTTTCTTATACCCTCTACATCTTGGTTTAGTTACATCATTTTCTCTCTTTCTTTCCTCTCTTAAGCTCTTCCTTCTTGAGTCATCGATTCCCTTCTCCACCTTTGTTAACCTCTTCCTTCTTCGCAGTTTTTCTGTCCTTCTTTAGCTATGTGAAACTCAGCCTTCCCTTAGGCTCCTTTTCAACTTTTGCTATTCTCACTTGCTCTTAGCTACACAATAGATGTCATTTCCCAACTATACTGAATGTGAGGGCACTTTACCCTTTCAATTTATAGTGACACTTTACCAACCCTGCTCAGCTAATGAATTCATGAATACATGCCGTCGTTGTTACTGACACATTATTATTATTATTATTATTATTATTATTATTATTATTATTATTATTATTGCTATTATTACTACTGCTACTATTACTACTGTTGTTGTTTGTTGTAGGGGCCCGGGCAATGCTACAGCTGTCGTACTTACTTCATTAGATCAGAAAAAGGAGGGGCTAAATTTAACGTGTGTGTGGAGGCGTGTCCAGTAGGTACCCACCAGGAACCTGGCACATTTGAATGTGTCCCTTGCCACGCCCACTGTAACAGAGACACTGGCTGTATAGGCTCGTTGCCAATTGTTGATTTCATGAGAGGTTGCCTGGCTTGCTCCAGAGTACAGCTGCTTAACAATGGAAGTCAGGTAAGGGATGGTCATTTGTATGTTATTTTAACGGTTACGAATAGTAATAGGTAAGGGGTTGCTTGCGATGACATTTACAAGGATTGTAGTTCAATCTATAAGAAACTGGTTAATAGTAATAATAAAAACAACAAAAACAATAATAATAAAGTAGTATTTTCTCTCTTTCACAGGCATTTGTAGACAATACAGAATTAATTAAAAATATTTTTAATTCTGTATTGTTTTAAAAAAGACTGTGAAAGAGAGAGAATACATCTAATGAGTAAAAGAAGGCTGAGAAAGAAATTGTGAAATACAGTAGTAGTAATCATTATAGTAGTAGTAATCATTATAGTAGTAGTAATCATTATAGTAGTAGTAATCATTATAGTAGTAGTAATCATTATAGTAGTAGTAATCATTATAGTAGTAGTAATCATTATGGTAGTAGTAATCATTATAGTAGTAATCATTATAGTAGTAGTAATCATTGTAGTAGTAGTAATCATTATAGTAGTAATCATTATAGTAGTAGTAATCATTACAGTAGTAGTAATCATTATAGTAGTAATCATTATAGTAGTAGTAATCATTACAGTAGTAGTAATCATTATAGTAGTAATCATTATAGTAGTAGTAATCATTATAGTAGTAGTAATCATTATAGTAGCAGTAATCATTATAGTAGTAATAATTAGTATTCAAGATGATGATATAACAATTACGACTATAATTATGATAAATAACGACAACAACAATAACCAGTATGTTTTTATATTGCTACTTAAAGTCACTCAATGTCAGCGCCACTGTTAGTCAGGAAGAATACATTTGGTGAATAATAAAAATGTCTTATTTTGTCTTCTAAATTGTCCCCACTTTATATACATACATACAAGTTTTTATTTTACATTATTTAAACTCTTGGGCTTAACTGTTCTGTACGTATTTGTTTTATCTTGTCATTGTATTCGTGTGGCCCCGCCCACCAGGACATGTGTGTAGGTAGCACGTGCAGTGATGGCTACTATGCCTCTACCTACTCTGGGATGGACTACAACCCGGCAGTGGCCGGAGACCTGCACATAGACACGGACACATGCAGACCCTGCCACGCCCTCTGCAGGACATGCAATGGCCCTGCAATGGAGGACTGTCTGTCCTGCAGGTTTGCCAGAACTCAGTCTGGAGATTGTCTATTTGGATGTAATACCACAACAGGTGAGTTTTAACAAGTGGGTGTGGCAAGTAGGACACTATTACGGTAGAGAAATGAATTTTCTTGAAGCGTAATTTCTAATCAGTTCTAAATTTGTGAGTCGTTTACCTTTTATTCTAACATCCGATTAATTTTTGCAATTTTGAGAGCGTTGTTGCACCACATACGTATCTTGCACTAAAGCTCCAAAATTGTTTACACAGTGGCTTTTATTTATGCAATGAATTAGAATGCCACCCTTTACCTCTTAGCACTAGTACATGTGGATGTCACATTGTTGTAGAGTGTGTCTACAATATATTATTATATACTTGTGTAGAATACAGAGATCTTAACAATGGAGTTTGCCTGAAGTGTTCTTCCAATTGTCTGGGCTGCACTGGACCTACCAATAAGCACTGCTTGTCTTGTATGCCTGGAATGTTCAACCAAACAGATACCGAGTAAGCGAACGTTATGTAACCAGTATACGATGCGAGCCATCCCGCAGTTCTTATCAAAGAATTCTTCTGATTGGTCACCCTAGCCCTAGCCCTGCCTTTTTTTTTAGTTGTTTTTTTTAACAATGTGTTTATTCTTTATACAGAATAAACACATTGTTTAAAAAAAACTCAAAAAAATGACTATGACTATTGTCATTATCTTCTTTTTTCACACACACTCACACACAGTTGTCAGATTTGACAAATAATGTTTTTGGTTGTTGTTTTGTTTGTTTGTTTTTTAATTAGCTTTTTCCAATTTTGTTCTATAGTTTTTTCTCTACTTTTTACATGTTCACTAACGCACACATACACAAACACACTCACGCAGGTAGCCTCTGTATGTACACATTATACTCACAAAAAGTCAAGGATATGCACACACACACACACACACACAAACACACACACACACACACACACACACACACACACACTAATGCCCAGTGTCTATGTGCTTCTAAACATGCATGCATACACACAAAAAGTGTCACCAAACTCTATGCACCTCTCTCTCCATCCAGTGGTGGTTTCTTGTGTCTGGAGAACTGTGAGAGAGGTCATCATCGGATTCCTGAAGAAGGTCGTTGTGGTGTGTGTGACACGTCCTGTGACACATGTGCTGGACCTGGTCCCAGTAACTGCACCAGATGCCCACAATCATAGTAAGTATTAAGAAGTACAATTACACATGTAATATCTGGCATGTATTTCGGTTGTTAAAATAAATAAGGTATAGTACTGCCCATTGCATGTTGTATGTGTGTACGTATGTTCATGTGCTTATTCTTGAATGTGCTGTGTGTGTTTTTAGTGAAGCTGGTGCCAGCAATGGAGAGGGTCTATTCTCTTGCAAGCCATGTTCTGGAGGGGAATGCAGTAGTCTACAAAGTAGGCTGGACAAGTGAGAGACTTTATTACAATACTATACCCGACGTTTTTTTGTTGTTGTTTTTTTTTTTTTTCCCCTCTCTAAGAGATTCTCCTCATGCCAAGCCTATCAAACTTGTAACCTTGTAACCCTATTGCTATAAATCTTTCTTCACTCTTTAAGTTGGTTGTATACTTAATTCTCTTGTTAGTTGATTGTTCTTTGTTTACCTATGTAGAGGTTATGTAAGAATTGAATGTTGCATGTTAAATAAATTATGTACTCTGACTATCTTTCATATCTCTTTCTCTCGCTCTTTTTTTTTCTTTTCCAGTGGACTTGTGGCAGGTATTGTCATTATTGTTGCTGTGGTTATCATCACGTTTCTCCTGGTGTCCATTGCCGTGGTGAGTGTAATGAGGCGGAGGTTGTCAAAGATGCGAGTTATAGTAGACATGCCGTCTGTTCGAATGAACGAGCTGGAGGAAACAATGCAGGATGGGAGAGAGGTTAGATTGTGTGTGTGTGTGTGTGTGCATGTGTGTGTGCATGCGTGTGGCAGACAAAAGACAGCAGTCTTAATGCTGTATGTACAATGTGAGCCCCCCCCCCCCCCCCCCCATCAGAAAAAATTGTTTTTGCATTGATGTGTTTGTCAGCATCCAGCTATTGAGCTCTCCATGTTCTTGTATCAGTAGCTTCAACCATTACCGACACATTTACCGACACATTTTAAAGGCACCTTACCATTTCAATCTACTGGCTTTTCAACCTTTCACGACCCTTACATGTGCTACATTGTGCCCAATTTTCCTGTGCATCGTCATAACATATAGTATGGTACATAAAAGCTGCTTACTTGTATTTATTTTATACAATAAACAATCTTTCTGTACAACAGTGATGCACACAATTTAGTAGCACTATCTACAATTTTGTTTATGTTGTTCTTATTTACTTTAGCTTCATAAGACTACATTACTTAATTTATTTATATTTGTTGATTTTGTTGTTGTTGTTTTTTTGGTAGGCTCTAAAACCTCCTAGAATAGCACCTGACGAAGCTAAGCTAGTAATTGCCGCAGAAAGTTCTCTGGAACTTGGGAAGATCCTGGGATCTGGAGCCTTTGGAACTGTTTATGAGGTAAGTACGATACATACCATCTCCAACCTGCAGACAGCATTTCCATTGATTATTTGAGCTCAGCTTCAGAAAGAGAGCCAGTTGTCTCTAAGCACAAATATTATATAAAGTTGAGGATGGCAAAAAAGATGATGCAATCACTTTGTAGTGTGAATATTACTCCATGCTGTCTCAATATGACACCTGAATAAAACTGTTTTATGAATTTTTTCTCCTGATAACTCTTTTTTCTATTTTTCCGGTTATAATTCTGTGATTTCAAGTGAACACAGCAATGGCTAAATTATAACTCCACAATTATATAAAAAAAATTAATAAAATAAACTAAATTAGTAATAAATTGTGTGATGTTTCAAAATTGATAACTCCTCTAAGTAACGATATGATATATTATAGTTGTTGGGTAATTTTCTCAATGCGTTGTCACTATAGTATATATGTTGTTAGTGCAGTAGAAACCATTTTGTAAAAGTAACTATACTTCCTACTATAATCTAATAGGTTGACAATTCGTCAAAGTTTAAGCATTACAACTCACTTCAGATGCTGCTCTTTAGTGTAAAAAAAAATACACAAGCAAACTTTGCTAAGCCACAAATTGAAAATATACAAGATGATTGATTTATTTTTTTCAAAATGGTCTAATGGTTTATTGCAAAGGAATTGTTTGGCAACCTAGACAATCGCAACTTCCCTGGAAAATTTTTGAGAATGATACAATGTTCTGTTACATTTACAAAATTGCATGAAGACTCATTAATAACCTTAGCTATAGCGGCTGAATATCTACAAGTTATACAAGCTGATTAAGTTTCTTTATACAATAATTACAATTGTTATGGATGTAGTTTTATTACAACATGTTAGCTTATGCATTTGTGCTACTTCCTAAATCAAAACTAAGTGGTGGGTAGCAATTAAACTTTTGTTTATTTATAAATATCTAATTAAGTAATAGTGACTTTCATGTTCTGTAGTGTTTCTATAACTCTTTTGTTTTAATTATACAATTAACTCAAAATTCTATAGCATTTTTAATACATCTATAAAAAATTAAAATGATCAGCTGATAGTATATGTTTTGTTTTTGGTTGCTGGGAATAGTTTAATGTGGTCATGTGGAGAATCCTTTGAAATAATGTGGTCATTTTAGTATAATCTCCTTGTATGTAATTTGTTGTGGTTTCACTGAATACTATAAAAATATTGACAGTCAAAAGTGAGTGAACTTTCTTTAGTTATGTATTTTTCAATGCTTCTACTATTCAGCAAGAGGTTTAATTTATATGTACATTTATGTGATATAATACTGCCATGTGCTATGATTTCTAGGGTTACTGGCAACCTGAGGATGACCCAGATCTTCGCTATCACGTGGCTGTCAAGGTACTCAACAAAGGGACAGCATCAGGTGTAGCAAGTCGAGAACTACTCCAGGAGGGTGTGGTCATGGCCAGAATGGACCACCCTAACCTCGTGCGGCTATATGCCCTGTCCATGGGCCAAAACATGATGCTCATTTCCCAGTTTGTCTCTCATGGAGCTCTCCTCTCCTTCTTGAAGAAACACAAGAACTCACTCAGTGCTAAGACCATGCTTCAATTCAGCTACCAGATTGCATTTGTGAGTCATCAGATAGAGGCAGTACTCAAGGTTGTGGTTGATACAGTTGAATTGCAAAGGGTACAATTGGTGCAACTTGGGCTACATAACGTTTTTTGCCACGCTAATTTATCCACACATGAGCAAAAACAATTGCTAATGAAGCACCAGGAGGTGCGAACCCTCAGCGTATGTCCACCAGATAACCTCAATCAATTAAATAGATGCCACAGGATAGGATTAAACCACATGATAGTGCTATGTAGCTTGCTAGGAAATAATGCAATAGGGCTGCATGGTGAAAAATGTCAACATACTGGTAGTTGATTATCGTATTCTATTATATACCTAATCAATTCCAAGTTACTACCAGTAGAATTGAACCATAGCTATTGAAAATTTTGAATTTAATTGGATGTGAACATTTTGAAATTGCAGAGAAGCAGTAGAAGCGAACATCTGTTAAAAATCATTTCAAACCTTTAGCATTTACACACAGACAGTTGCTGCTTATGACGATACAAAGAAAGAAGCAAACAACAGAGAGAAGGGAATGCCTCTAGGTTAAAATGGATCAGCTCCGTGGTATATAACTCGACTTTAGCTTCCTTACACGCGTGAAGCACGACAATTGCAACAGCAGTACAAGCCGGCCGGCCATACTCTAGAGCTGCAATTTTCAGCTCACGTTATTATAACGTACGGTAAAGGGGCGTTACCGGTAGCGCAATAGCACAACGAATGTACGGCTAAAATCAACTAGCTTTTTCTTGATAACTAAGTCACTACAAATTTTTTTAGCACATTAAAGGGACTTACTTTGCAAATTTCTCTATCTCTACATCGTTTCAGAGCCCAGAAGGCCGTCGTCTTCAAGATTCGTTGTTGGATGACACACATACATACACAGTGACACACAGACAAAGTGACTACTGTAACACTCTCGCGCATGCACGCTGAGGGTTAATAAGGGGAACAGGGAGGTGATGGATGGCTACACCAATGCGTGAGTATAGCCTTGCTAGCTTCTATGCTGAGCAACCTGACCATGGATATTTCTGAGAAACCTTACCATCCAAATGTTTATAATTAGCTAACTTCTGCACATACACTCAAAGAGTATTAAGTTAGATTTAAAATGTATTGTTATAAACAAATTTATAGAACAGAGCAGCACAATTTTTGCAAAGATCATTGAATTATTGTGCTAAGAATTTATGTAGCTATATATAAAGTATCAATACAGTGTTGATTTTTTTATTTTAATAAAATAGCTACATTATTATAGTTTGAAACATGATTAAAATTTTAAAAATCTCTATTGTGAAACAAGTCAAATCATGAAAGAAAATACAAAACAAAAGAATTTTTTTTAATGTTCAATCGTTAAAAAATTGGATTATTTTATACAAAAACATTAAAATTTCTAGCTAAGCCACTGGTAAAGGCACCTATGCCTGCATCATACACAAAAAACAGTTTACAAAGAACAACATATACTAATATTGTATAGAGAATTAATTGTTGTAACTTTTAATTCCGTTCTTTAGATATGCACTGCAAATTCTTTCTATATTTTTTGGCTCTCCTTTTAGCATTTAAGAATGATAAGGTTGATCAAATATTTTATTGATCTCCTCTGTGATGTGGATGTCATTTAGGGTATGGCATACTTGGAGGATTATCGTATGGTCCATAGAGATCTCGCAGCTCGCAACATTCTGGTTCAGTCTCATGAATGTGTCAAGATTACTGACTTTGGCCTCACAAAACTCATTGCTGAAGGGAAGGATCACTACAAGTCTACAGGAGAATTGGTAAGTTGTCATCACAGTACTTGCATACTGTTTTAAGCTCATCATATTTTTGACATGACTAGTTATTCAAATTGAAGGAACATCATATACGTTTAATTTGTGTAAATGTAGTGACATGAATACGTTAAGATCAATATCTGGCAAAAGTAAAAGATATTCTTACAGACTTACACGTACTATGGTATATGTACTGGCTATTATTATGCTATAGCTATACACTACTCTTCATTCTGTGTATGTGCTGTTTTAGTCTTGTAACACTGTATATCCACTACCCCTACCACTGCATTCAAACAGTATTAATATTTACATTGCCCAACTGGGATATTGCGTCCCTGCTGGGAGACAGGACTAGCATGTTCTGATAAGGTAATAGAACAGACAGCTTTAGTACACAAACCAGGGCACTCACTGAATGAGTCAGAAACAACATCAAGAACACTTTGCAATTGCTTAGCATTATACCCATTGCATTTGTCAGGGCTAAGGAGAGGACTAGGATGGCTATATATCTATTGCTGTGGAATTCTTTCCTCAGGTACCTGTTCGTTGGATGGCCCCTGAAAGTCTTCGTCACAATCTGTACACCTATAAATCAGACGTGTGGAGTTTTGGCATTACCGTGTGGGAGATATTAACGTTTGGGGCGCGGCCTTACCAAGGGCTGGGTGCCAAGGAGCTTATTAGACTAATCTTTGGTGGGAAGAGATTGGAACAGCCAGCTACTGCCACTATAGATCTGTATGCAGTTCTGCTGGAGTGTAAGTTTGAGTTCAATAATGAAACTAGGAAAAGAAAATTTTCTTTTTTCTTTTTATTTAATCTTTTGCTGTATGCTGTCATAAATATTTAGCTACATATAGAATTTTTAAGAATAATAATATATTTAATGAAGAATAATCAAATTTTTGCTGAAACAAACCACCATATAGCTGTACTAGTTATTTGTTAGTGAAAAAAGAGCATATCATTTCTTGCACATTTTCTAGAACAGGCAATTATTATATTACAATTATCAAGTTCTGACCTTCATAAAAACTAGATTGACACTTTCTCAACAAAAGGGGTCTGGAAAAAATCAAAGGCAAAATGTGAAAAATCTTAGTTGTCGCCGGGGATTCGAGAGTGGAGGGTTGTCGTAGCTCAGTGGTTAGAGCACTGGTGGCTAAAGCCAGTGGCCCTGGGTTCGAATCCCTGGTGACAACTAAGATTTTTTCACATTTTTCCTTTGATTTTTTCCAGACCCCTTTAGGTGAGAAAGTGTCAATCTAATTATTATATTATTTCTAACTTTGCCTGTTCTAGAAAATAGTTATTACATACTATTTCTTTTTAATCTCTAATTTTAGAAAGAACAAATTTAATTCTTCAAACTTAATTTTTACATCCATTAAGTTTAGTCATCCATTAACTGTACATGTACATTTATATTTCATTTACATGTTAGGTTGGCTACAAGACCCAGATAGTCGTCCTTCTTTCAGTGATCTGGGAAAAACATTCAAGGTGTTTTTGGAGGATCCCCTTCGTTATATCTTGACAATTACTGATGGAGGCATGACAGATTATGCCAAATTACCCTCCAATGTCCTGCTACCTGGTGAATCTACTTACGAATATCCTGACATTGCGACTGAAGCTGTCATGACAACGAGCTCTACTGTTGAATATGAAGAGCCTGACAACCCAATTGATCTTGCAACAGAAAAAATAACTATGAATAAATGCATACTTTATGGAATTTGTAGTACTGAAGAATCTAATGAATCTGAAAAGCCACATTATGATGATATCACTAATCCTATAATGATGGATGAATGTGCATGTTATAATGTTACTACCACTAAAGAAAATGAAGAGCCTGGAGTGCAAAATGGTCCTGCCACAGAAGAAATAATAATGAATGGAAACATAGTTTATGGAAACTCCAGTATCAAAGAATGTAATGAATCTGAAAACCCTTATGAGTATATTATCACTGATCCTGTAATAATTAACAAATGTGCAGCTTATAGTGTTATTGCTACTACAAAAGAATATGAAGACGATGAAGATTATTACTGAAATATATGAGCTAACTTGACTTGAAGTTTGTTTTGTGTGTGTAGTATAGAAAACCGAATTACTAAAAGTAATGCAGAGTTTGTTGTTTTTCAAGTCTTTGTAATGCATGCAGTCACTTAATTGTTTCTCAAAGTGAAAGAAGATTGATACAATAGCACTTGAGATATACATTAATTTCAGTATTAGTTCGTATTTTAACACAATCCCACACTACTACTCTGTATTGATGGAACCCTTTTGCTATAAACAATAAACCAGAAGTGGAGCTAGAACTTTAAAAGAGGGAGTTGTTTGTCGCTAGTTATCTGAAGTGGCACTTGCATAAGTAATAGACATAAAAACAAATCATTAATTGATTACATATTGATGACTTGAACTTTATCTTCTATTATATCAAGATCAACTGCCTTTATTATAACTATATATACATGCTGAAAAAAGGTCTCTTGGTCCACTTTCAAGTATATAGCTTCAAATTTTTGCCATAATATATTGCTTGTTTCTGTTAAAAGTGAAGAATTTGAAAAACTTGCAGTTGTAATTTCACTGAATTTATAGTATAATAAGTTAATTAAGCCATGCATTATGGCTTGTAATCAGGTCTATAGTATGAGTTTATAGTTGCTAGCTGCTTTTTTATAGTTCCTAGCTGCTTTTTTATAGTTCCTAGCTGCTTTTTTTTGTAAGAGCATAGGTAATTTTTTAAATTACTTGCTGGCCATCATAACCTTTGTAATTTTTTTGTTTTTTCATGTGCACTATTTTTATCTGTAGTATCTTCTCAGCTTAGTATTGCTGTTGTAGCAGTATAATACATTGCTAACAAAAAATGTGACCGTCTATGGGAAAATCGGGCACAACGAGGCATGCGTAGACGTCGCAAAAAGATCGATTTAGTTCTTAAAATTGTATTAAATAAGCCTAACGAAGGGAACGGTTAGGTGATATGTAGCGGGAATGGCTAAAGCTACGGCAATAAAACTTGGAGAGCTTAATATCTGCTTGCCGAGGAGTGTGTAAGTGAAAAAAAAAATTTTTTTCGTCGGGGCCGCGTTGTGCCCGATTTCCCTGTAGACTGTCACAAATAGTGAAGATCAATGAATAACTAATGTGGCACAATATCAAATAACCTCTATGTGGCATTACTCTTCTACTCTGATGCATGTCCATTAGATATGATGTAGCATCTCAGCACCTGATCATTTCATTATCCTGACCTTGAACCTTTGATTATAATTGATCTCACTGGATTGAAGTCAGAGGTAGAAATTTGATACTAGGGGTGAATGACAAATTTTGAAATTTGTTCACAAAATGATACCCTTCAAACACATAGTATTGACCCTGTTTATGACTCAGTTAGATAATTTAAAGAAACCATCAATAAAGAGCAGCTTTTGACACATCTTAGTGTATCTGACACGCATCAATCAAATCTTTATGATGTATGCCAGGACACAGGTTCAAAAATACTATGCCATCACAAGAACATATGGAAGAACACATGCCAGCTCTAGCAACTGGCTACAATTTACCCACAAAATTTAATGTCTATTTTGTATATAGCTGTATCATTATTATAACACCAAGTAATTTATTGAGTAAGTAACACAAAATTCTGGTCAATTCTTCTTGACTACCAAATATTTTTGACATTGGAGATATTATCTCATGGGCAGACATGCACTTTATCAATACTGACCAATGCTCGATGGCTCATAATATTATAGTTTACAACAAACACAGAGGGAAACGAAATGATGAGAATATTATGCTGCAGCGATTGAACTTTCTTACTATTGCTTCCATATAGTTTATTGCCCTGGTTCCACCTGGGCTTTTATTGCCACCATATCAGTACCCCATGGTAGCTTGCTGTCCTTGGATCAGATAACTTAGATAACTTGTAAGCACCACTTTGTGAAAAGTCAAAACTAGCTAGTAAACATATCTTTGCATGACATGTTCATAAATCAAACTGGTTCTTTTCCACTGATTAATTTCACTCAACCATTTTAGTGACTAAAATTGTATTCCAAGGGCCCTATGGACTAACCAAAACATTATTCCCTAATATCGTATAGATGAATATAGTCAATTCATTTATCAAAAATACTCAATCTATCATATGGAGCTCATAGAACTTTCTCACTTTATTTGAATGCCATAGTATGTTCACTCAAACCGTGGTTCTTCGTTTTGAGTGATGAACTTCATCAGTATGGGGCAAAAGAGGTATTATCTAAGTACATCATCACCCAATGCAACCCATTCCATATGCATTGGGCTCAGTTCTTCTAGCCAAGAGGGCGTAGCATCTGAGTTTCAACCCATGGGCAAGTGGAGCATTAAGAGGGTATAGTTAGGCCTTAACTTCCAAATGAGCCATTGCAGGAAGTGTGCTCGGTCTCAAGCCTCCAACTTCACATCCCCACTTAGTTTTGAAAGCAGGTTTCTGTCATAGAATCTAACTTTTCCAATATAGGTTCAAGGACCATAACTCTCCCCTCCACTCACCAAATCTTCACCTACTCTACGTCTACAATTCTACTAGATTCTTTCATGTACCTGGTCATGATTAAAAAGGTGTCGTGAATATTCTGTAATTGTAATTGTGAGGAGGATTACGTGGTGACTAAATGACGTATATAATGCTCATATATAAGAACATTGCTCAGAATTAAATGAAAATCAAGGAAATAAATGTTGGCCTGCTTCAAGTTTCAACAATGATCAATACTAATTTTTCACAGCTCGAATAAACTGTGAATGCTACATTTTACCGGGTGCATAAACAATCGCAATGTCGTAGTAGTGAAGGTATTCAATGCAATATTTTATAAAAATATAGAGGTAAAAATAGATATCAAAATAATGATAATTCTCCAAAATAATATGATTTCAGCTAATTAGCAAGCTTCAGGGACAAATGAGGATATTTTCCGACCTGGGACGAAGGTACAAAATCAGTGACTGTCCTGGACATCCATCAGACAGTTTGCATGGAGTCTCTGCTACCTCTGTGCCCACCTGTCAGCAGTAAAAGTGACCCATTACAGGGCTGTATCTAGGAATTAAGAAAGGCAAAGAGATTTTGGAGCATTGGTAATTATCTCATGAAACTAACGTTTGCTCATTGATATTGTGTCAAATGAAGAATCATTGTGTGGTGACAATCCACTAGCTAACAGAAACCTAAAGATAAGTGTAAAGACAGTGAAAAAAATTTCCTCACACTCAGAATAAAAAGATTTCAGCTAGAATAAAGCTACAGTTCACTTCCGTTTAGAATGTTGTGGTGCTATTATGTGAATAAAAATAATGCAGAAAAGTTGCTAAACCACAATGCCCGGTTTGCGTAAATAGTTTAGCCGATGCTGTATAGTATGCCAGGCATAAATATGCACTACTAGCAAGTTCCCAGCCACCACTCCGTGGTGTCTGAGGTACTAATGTTTGCAAAATTAGGAATGCAGAATTCTGTCATGGTCATCGTCTTTACTGACACACTAGCGTGAGTGTATTTTTATACAGATTGTATCAAATAGAGAAATCAACCACCTCAGATGTTCATTGTAGGTACTGTTCTGCAGATGAAGTATACAGCTCCTGCATGTCAATCCTCAGCATGAATAATGTAGCCCTTGTAGAGATGCCGAACCTCAGTTAGAGAGGAGTACCTGATGACAGTTCTAAACACAATGGGCCAGCTGATTAGTTGGGCCAGTATTGGAATTTATATTTCCCCAGCAAAGTTAACCAATATCCACTGATGGTCATACTGCACCCTCTCTCCTGCTGAGTCCTTCTGGTCCTCTCACTGATCCAGCTGACCCTTTGATTAAGCCTGCATACATATCTATACCGTGTGCATGTCTGTTACCCAGTGATGGTTTCTCATGTCTGGAGAAATGTGAGAGAGGTCATTATCAGATTCCTGAAGAAGGTCGTTGTGGTGTGTATGACACATCCTGTGACACATGTGCTGGACATGGTCCCAGTAACTGCACCAGATGCCCACAATCATAGTAAGTGTTAAAGTACATGCGCATATATAACCTTCCATCAATTCACTTGGAGATATATTTAGATATGCATAAATTTTGCGTAAATTCACACCAAACGTTGCTCTACAAATTAATGTGCTGATTATTGATATGAACTTATCACTAGTGTTTGCTTGACCTGTTCCAGTGAGAATCCATCTGGATTATGCCAGAAGACCGAAAGTAACAATTCTTTAGATAAAACAAATCTATTAATAGCATATGCGGAAGTAGCTAAGTACACCCTATGTGGAAAAGTTTGAGGTTATATTATTCATTTTGTACAATTGTAGTAGTAATAGTAGTAATTGTATAGTAATAGTAGCAATTGTAGTAGAATTAGTAGTAATTGTAGTAGTAATAGTAGTAATTGTAGTAGAAATAGTAGTTATTGTAGTAGTAATAGTAGCAATTGTAGTAGTAGTAGTAGCAATTGTAGTAGAATTAGTAGTAATTGTATTAGTAATAGTAGCAATTGTAGTAGAAATAGTAGTTATTGTAGTACTAATAGTAGCAATTGTAGTAGTAGTAGTAGCAATTGTAGTAGTAATAGTAGTAATTGTAGTAGTAATAGTAGTAATTGTAGTAGTAATAGTAGTAATAGTAGTATTTTTAGTAGTAGTTATAATACTTGTGTACCTGACTTTATAATTTGGATTTAAATCTTTGAAATAAAAGCAGCTGATGATCATAATATTTGAACCTTGCCAATTATAATTCCATTATTCTGCTTTTTAGAATTGTTTTCTGACTGAAGTTTTGAGCCAAAACCAGGACATTTTTATTTTATACGTGCAGGCTTGCTATTCCGATTTTTGGCCGACCTTGCTTTGTATAAAATTGTTTTTTAATTATTTTAGGTCAATTGTTACAAGCTGAATCCAAACCTAAAGAGTGCCACTGGCCCAATAATTAATTTTTTAATGGCCTTTTAATATTACATGTCTTGAAGTCAAATAACTCATCTCATCTACCATTCACACTAGTATTAGTATCACTATAGTAGCTTCAATGAAGTTCAGTTGTTGTTTTCTTGCTATAGCAGTTAACTCTCTCACTGTGGCAGCTACATCCCATGCACAGATGTACTTGTGTTGTTTGTTTTTAGGTATGTCTGCTTTAAAGCTGCAAACAATTGCATTGTCCAGATCCACTAGAGGGTGTCTATTCTCGACAAAATCCTAAGTAAACCTGGGATCAGCCTTGACTGTTTACCAAATCTTCCCTAACTGCAACTTAAGCTAAAGTGTGTAAATCCCAACTATCGTGCAGCTGTACTTATACCCTTCGTTGATATCAGATTGCCTCCGAGACAGTATCACATCTTGCCTTGATAGATGCAGGAATAACAAGTTAAAACAAATAAATTGTGATGAAATACCAATATAGTTTGTAGAGTTGAAATGCACAAAAGTAGTGTGATATGTGCAGGTGAAATAAAGAAGAATAAAACGTAGTCAGTATACAAGCAAGTTATCGATCGATGAAGTTTAAGACAGTTTAATCTGTCTTTAAGTGTTGGACATAAATAAAACTGGTCTATTTTCAGACGGTTCCCCAAAGCACTACATTATTATGTTGCTTATCCTGCTTTCACTGAAAACTTCTTGTTATAGGACTTTAGGTACATTCATTCCTTTATTTAGTTACTAAGTAAATAGCAATTATTAACAAATCTGGAGACAGTGTCACGCCTCTAATAGCCTATATTAATAGTCTATTATTGATAACCATTTTGTTGTCCAAGTTAGTCTACAGAGACCAAATTCTACATCAGAATGAATTCTTCTCGTAATAACCATACTGGTCATATGACATACGTATAAAACCTTTTTTTTTTTTGGAGCCACCTATTTTCACATGGTGGCTATTTTAGAACTTAGCAATTTCTTGGAATTGTCCGAAGTTGCCACTTGTATTTGTTCAAGGACCACTTGGGAATGCAAATGTTCCACAAAAAAAACCTTCATAGTAATAAAAAAAAACTTGGTTTAGCTAATTCTGACTAGATATAATCAGAAATTTAAACAATATTTGAGATGAATTACTTATTATTTGATTAACAACAATGTTTCACTACTGGCACTCACCTGAGCTGAATTCAGCAAAACTTGTTTAAAAACTAGGTTCTCTGTGATATAGCCTCGACTATTAGGATCAACAGTCCTCTTTGTGAATCAAATGATATAATCTATTATTATTATATATATATATATTATGTAGGGGGCACTTGGCACACCACGGTATAATTCTTGCTAAACACTCAATTATCCAAATCGTAGTAGTATACTGCCACCAGTTCTCAATCCTCTGTGTGCAGCCACTGCTTATGCCCCAGTGTTAATCCAGTCAACCACTTTTAAAATAATAAGTAACCAAGGACACTTCAGGACATGCAATAACGATAGCAAGAGTTGCGAGACAAAAGAATGATTCTAGGGATTTTCCTTTATATAGTTTGTGATCGGCTCCTCCCAACTGCAGCTAGACCACAGACAACCAGAAAAAACGCAGACATAAATGAGGCCTGGTCAACAGCTATAAACTCTTCACAGTGACTGTAATAAAACTAAATAATTGCACACACAGAAAACTGGTGTTCACTTTTCCAGGTTGTGCATTCCTCAGAGTCTAATGAATTGTCTGGGGACGTTCCCACAATATATATATATACTTCTTTGTTGATGCACTGTTAATACTACATTAATTATATATCATTAAAACTTTATTTCATTTTGAATGCTCATAGTGAATATACAGTGGAATATCTGATAGTAAATTTTATAATGAGCTAACTTCCTCTATTTAGTGAACTTTTTTCTTGCCTCATCCAATATAAATTGTATTGATTATTACTTTTTAAGCAAACAACCTCTTGTTTGTGAACTGATGTGGGAGTTTTGCTGAAGAGCCTCATTGTGATACTGTCACTGACCCTATAATAATTTTTAAAAATGCAGCTTATAATAGTTTTTCTACTAAAAACAGAAGAGCCTGGAGTTGATCATGATACTGCCTCGGAAGAAGTAATAATATATGAATGCATAGCTTATGGAACGAATACTGAAGACACTTATAATGAGTTTCGAAAAACATACTTATAATACAGTCATTGATCCTATAATAATTAAACGAATGTGCTGCTTATATACTGCTACAGTCACTACAGAATATGAAGAAGTTGAGGACTATTTTTTGATAAAGGTATATGCTGCAACTTGACTAGAATTTTTTTGTATGTTGTTGTTTTTTCATTATTATTTAGCCAGCTAAGTGTATTGGGTTGGGAATAATAATAAAGGTTAAGGGTCGACTACGGTCTACAGCAGCGATGTTTGGTAAAGGTTGCCACTACGCTAGACTAATGGTGCTTTACTTTTGATGGAACTCTTTACCTATCGGCGAGCTAAACGACCCCTTACCATGATCTTTAATCTACCGAAGCCGCTTTTGGGTGCGTGAAGATAAAACCTCCCTGTGATGTTGCCAGCTGCTAATAAGCCCTTGCTCCATTTATTCGTCTTTGGTTGAGACTGGGCGCTGAAGTGCGATAATGGCGTCTTGGGCTGTGTTTGTAGTTGTGTGTATATCTCTCTGCGCCCCCGCAGTCTGTATCGTTCCACCGAGCTGTGCAGTTAGAGGTGAGTTGTATTCGCAAATTTGTACTAATAGGTGCGGAGTTTCAATTGGGGCCTTTGAACTAAGTTGTTCACTTTCAAGTACACTAGTCATGAAGGTGTTGCAGGCTATGTACACTACCTAGTGCTTATAGTCCGTTGATGTTACATAGACAAGCTCATTACATTGTGTTGCTGACTGCAACACTTAATAAGCTGTCAGAGATGTGCGTTTGATAGCATTGTTGCATGCTTTGCATCTGCTTAGACCAGAATTGTAAGTATGTAGCTAATAGTAAGTGTGTGTAGGTAACTGTTGCCCTACCAGAAGCACTGGTATGTGTGATGTTGAATTCAACTATTCACTCGACCTTCGACTATTTATTCTTATTGCATTCATTTGTTTTTTGTGTTCTTTGCTTTGTATTTCTCCCACCCAATCCCATAAACATACCTTCATAATAGCCATCAAGCTAGTTGGTTAAGTCCTGTTTGCATTTTTGGAAGAAAAAAAAATTCTATGAAAGATGTCTTCCCTTCTATCTAAAAAAACTAAAGAAGCAAAATGCCAGCATTAAAAGAAAGCAACAACACACTACGTCCCTTTTTCTGCCTCTCTTTCCTCCTTTCTTGTCTGGTGCAAAGAGTGTGGGTGTATTTCATGAGGGATAGGAGTGACAACATTGTGTGCAGTGATGTGTGCATGTGTGCACGTGCAGGTCTCAAGTATTTATAATGTATGTATATCTGGCATCCAAGCGCAATGGCACAACTGGTTATAGGTGTCGCTTGCCAAGAGGCATGGCATACTGATGATGTCACTATAAACGGGGAGGAGGTGTGAATTAGTTTGTCGTAGTTTTAAGTGGCAAATGCACATAAATGTACTTTCTTCACTGTCTTGAATTATTTGGATACGCCATTCTAATAAATACTTCTGTAGCCATTGCAGAAGCATCTTATATATTAAATGGATTTTTTTTCTTTCATTCGTACACAAATGAACAACATGTATGCGGTAAAAAACAACAACAACAACTTAACTGTGAGCTGTTACATGATGAAGATTATGAAAAAGTTTGATGTTGTTTCATTTAGGTTTCATTACTATCTGAGAGCTAGCATACGTAGGTAAATCAGGGGCACTGTGGGATTTGTGTGTGTCTAGGTGGTGGGGGGGGGGGGGGGGGGGGGGGTGGAGAGAAGTAGACAAAACCAGTCTTCAGGTGAAAATATAATTCTTTAGCTTTAATGTGATAATAAGGATGAAAATTGCACTAATGAACTCTTCACAGTTGATTACTCCTTCATGTTTTTTGTTCGTTGTTTGTTTAGTTTTGTTTTTGTTAATGAGGAGAAGTTTGCTTTGCATGAGCAGGGAGTGGGTCAGCTGGTTGTGGCTTAGCTGTGTTTATAGTTAGGTGCTGCCTCGCAAGGAACTATCTTAATAGGCGTCCTGAAAGCCTGAGGCTGTAGTGTCCCTAGTGCAGAGAAGACACTGCACTTAGGGCTTGAGGGATCCTAAGTGCGGTACTTTATGATGACTGCGTGGCCCCTAACTAATTTAGAACTTCAGCAACTGTTCCTAACAGCGCCATCAATGATGAAGTGCATCACCTGACAAATTTTGAACATAGCGATTGTACTTAACCAACACGATTGTAAGCACTCTACATACATATAGAACCCCTCCCTGAAGGACCTAAGTAATTCAAGGTCCCTCTGCTACAAAACGAGCACTACACCAGCTAACCAGTATATTGTTGGGATTTCTACAGCAGCTTATCGTTAGCTTATTGCATCCATTTTGAGTGATATATGAATACAATGTATGAATTCATGTACATATAATATTGTGCATATCATAACAACCATTTGGTGCAATGTATATTATATGTCTCTGATATTTGTATACCCACATAGAAACTTTGTGCGAGGGATACCAAACAGGTGAAACCACTCCAGGTGGCACTAACGCCCAAGTTTTGGAGAGCCTTAACTCGACCTTTTGCGGTTGCAGGTATATCACTGGCAGTGTGAACTTTGCTCTGCGTAATGATGGCTTTGTCCTGACTGAAGACAGTTTCAACATGTTCTATTACGTACTGGAGATATACGACTTTCTCACGATACGTAATGTCAACGCCCCAAATGTGCGCATCATTTTCCCAAATTTGAGGATCATCCGTGGGCGTGAGCTTCTCCCAAGTATGGATATGGGCGTGGCCATTCGATTGGACAATGTGAACGTAGCTGCTTTCATTCTCCCTCGTTTGGGCGAGATATCTCGAGGAAGTGTTTATATCACTAACAATGGAGGCAAATGCTTTGGCAGCACCAGTCTGATAAGGTGGAGAGATATTTTGGCGGAGAACGAGACATACATGGATGCTAACAGTGGCAATTGCTTGGCAGAAGGTGAGTCATGTCTCAGACCGTGCTACTAAGTAGTGGGGGCGGGAAGCGGGCGGGGAAGGATCAGTGGAGTTTAATTGATTAAAGTTTTTCTGACGTTGTTGTTGTTGTTGTATATACATGTATTCTCTGGCGTAGTACATGTTCTCAAGTTATAGTGAAAAAATTAATTAGATATTCTTGGTTGAAGAATGTCAGGCCTATTGTTAGAGGGGTGGACCTAAATATTTGAATTTCAGTAATTTTTTTAGCCATTGCATCACATGTACGTATGTAACACGTTATAATGGCCTACAAGTTTCTGCTAAAATGATTCAGGACCAATACTTCCAGCATACTGAAGGCCGAATAGATAAATGGTGACTGACATGCCTTCAAATAATAAATATACACTTAGTCTTATGGGTTAAAGTTTTAATTAATCATACATATTGGCTGTTACAGCAGAGAGTAAACTACTATGTATTATAATTCAATATATTTTCTGAATATTGAGACTCACTTGGGCTTCAAGAAAACTACAGAAAAGGCTTTCTTAGACTAATCTGATAGTTCAACTGATTATGAATGCACTTATAGAGCTTTCTCTTATTTAATACAAGAATACTAATTATATGCAATTAGTAATAGTTAAACCTTAAACCATGGGTTCAATGGATTATTGCTGATAACTGTCCCATTCCCGTGGGAAAAGCCTAAGGGATAGAGCTGTATCTAGAGATAATCCCGAGGGTTGCCATGGTTGAACTATCTTATACCATAGTTACCTTTTGAACGGAGTAAAAGACCACATAAAAAGAGCAGATACTGTTGTTTTGAGGGAGAAAATATGCCCAGTTAGTGCAACGAGGGTCCTTTCAAAACACTGACAGCAAGACAAGTAGAAAGTGCAATTCATTTCCCTTCCAACATAGACAGTGGTAATTGAACGATGATATCCAGTGAGGTTCACCAAGCAAGACTTTATACTAAAAAAATAATAATAATAATAATTCTCCGTGTCAGTTATACAGGGATGGAGTACCACTCGCGAAAGAAAGCTTCATACGAGTAAAAAAAAGCAACAAACTAAATTTTCATTCGTAGCTAAAAAAAAGACATGATATATCACTTAATATCGTAATTATGTATGTATCTCTCTCTATTATTGTAGACAAAAAAATATTCTGTACTATTTAAAATCTCTTAGTGGTACAAAAAAAATTTCTGCAAGTGATTGGGATTAATAATGCAGGGAAATAACATATTTAATGCATGACTGTTACCACAGCAACTTTATAGTACAAGTCATAATAATCTATTTTACTCTTTTCTATGACACGAATACTCATACATACACTATTGGTTTACCCGCACAAATGACAAGCAAGTTAGACGGGATTTACATGTGTCAATTGAACCGTTCATAATTTATGTTCATACGTGTGCATGCATACGTACCCTGTAGTAAGTTCGTTGAGGGATGTAAGACCATTAGTTAGTGCTTAATCATCCGCTCCTTTTATGAAGGAAGTGGCAATGCTCTAGTCAATAGCCCGTGCAATGCACACATGGATATATAAACTATTCCTCTGGCACATCCACACGTGCTTACTTACGTACAGGAAATCTCTGCATAGGGACTTCCATTATGGTAGTCTGATAGTCTCAGCTAGTGCATCCTCCTCTGTACACACCCACACACACCCACACACACACACACACACACACACACACACACACACCCAATCACCACCATACACACCATTCTCATCCAAATATGAACCCATCACACACACCCCCACCACACACACACACACACCATACACACACATGCTCATACAAATATGAAACACTTAACACATTTGCACACATACATGCACACACAATCTTGTATGTACATATGCACACATGCGTATACATGTTCACAAATGCACTTACCTACACATTCACACATGTATGTACATTGTACATACAGTAGGAGTCAAAAAAAAGTTTCGAATTCTGTTCCGTAGAACGGCCGTCGCACAATTAAGAAAACGGGGGGAAACGGTACGCCGTTTGTTGAAAAACGGCTGTTCCTTTCGACCTTGTTACCGTTTTAATCTTTCTCGTTCACCGTATGTCTCGCTCAAAGAAATATAAAAAATCGTTTATCCAATAAAACGTTCCGATTTTTTGTTTACAGGCTCCAGAGGTGGAGCTTTTCGGGTTTAAAAAAATTGAAGCCGTCCTATTCGAAGTTGTCTCGCGGAGAATTGTTAGTTCGACCACCACACAGTATCGACGTTTTCTCGATGTTAAGGCCTTCTTGGGCTTAGATTTTTTACTACTGAAGGTCCATCAGTAGCTAACAGAAGATCTACGAAGTGCGGACCTCGTTATAGCTCTGTGCCCGTCGGAACTTCAGTCTGCAGCTTTATTGAAGCAAGTTAAAATTTTATACGAGCTTTTTTGCACTATCCCCGTAGCGTTGGTCGATACAAGGCCGTAGCGTGCTGATATAGCTATAGAAGAGTTTCTAGCTAGAAAATATCTGTGAATCGACGGAAATGCTTCACCGTTTTTTACCATTTTAGTAAACGGTGTCGGCCGTTTAGTCAAAATGGTACGGAACGCAATGATAAAAACTACGGTTAAAAAAACTACCGTTTTAGGGCCGTACTACGACGGAATTCGAAAAATGTTTTGACTCCTACTGTACATATACACAATTGTGGGAGGTGGATGTGTATATGTGTGTGTGCGTGTGTGTACATACATGTACTTATTATGTGCTTGAGCCAATAGTGAGCGAGATAGCCCTAGTGTAGTTTAAGGCACATTCTCAAAGGTGATATTTTATCAATATTAAACAAAAGAGAGCTTCTTCTATGTACGTTGTTCTCATTTTCTCAGTGTTCAGAGTCCTCCCTAGTGTAGTGTTCAGAGTCCTTCCTAGTGTAGTGTTCAGAGTCCTCCCTAGTGTAGTGTTCAGAGTCCTCCCTAGTGTAGTGTTCAGAGTCCTCCCTAGTGTAGTGTTCAGAGTCCTCTAGAGGCACGGGTGTATAAAGGTGTTGTATGTATGTACCATAATAATAAACAAAAACAACAATGTTGAATGTTGATTGTGTTACCTTTGAGAGTGTCTCGCTCACTCACTTGCCAATAAGATGGTCTATTATTGGGTAGGCATGTGTGGTGGTCATGACTACTGCATGTGTACTAGTATTACCCACTTATATCTAACACACGCACACGCCTACACACGTATCATCAATATTCATAGAGTTGTAGACTCAATAAATTCCATTTGGAGTGAAAATTGTTTAGTATGCAGATTTTCATTCAGAGCTAAATATAGCATTTATTGATATGGACTTTGACATTGTTTGGTTTTAAGGTGGGCCCACTAGACAACCAGTGCTACTTGGCAGGTGAACCCTCTCACTTCTGGCAGTACGCAAGAGCCACAATTCACACACATATGCATACAAGGGGCTAATTGACCACAAGTGATGGTTTATTTGTGTTTAAATTTATGATACACTTGGAAACTTAATATCACTAATAAGCAATTACATTTATTTTATTTCTGCCTAACTGTATCTCTGGCTAAGGTAAAGGGTCTGTTCGTACGGGACATCCTAATTCTTAAAGTTTGCCACTTGGTGATTTCTTAAATTTAACTTCTCTCACAAATTGTTGTAGGAAATTTAATTGGATTATAGTGAGGTATTATGTAAGAACCTAAATGTACTTTGAACCCAGGTATTGCAGAAAACGAAACTTTTGGGGTCTATGAGTAGTGCATACTCTACGTTATCCGCCCACACTAATCTATTATTGACTCCGCCCATTACAGGTCATTTCAATGATATTAATGAATACTTGAGCATATGTCTCAATAGGTCAGAGTCCGTATGTAATCTCATTGGAAATGTTTGGAGAAAGTGTAGACTTTGCGTGTTATGAAAATATCTTAATCAGAGGGGTGGGGTTGGGGGGGGCGGGGGGGAGGGGGTGGGGAATGGAGACCAGAGGTTAGGGTTAAAGGCCTACCAAGAGTGCCTTGGAAATCCCTACTTTTAATTAAGACTGTTTTTGTACATTGAAAACATCCATTGTTTATTGTTACTATAAAAAATATTTGTCTTTTAACTTACCTGCTGTATAAATATTTAAGTATCCTTCATTTCCCAATATCTCTAATGAGCTCTTCTTGCTAACTTATTTATAACCTCATAGAGATATTGGGAAATGAAGGATACTTAAATATTTATACAGCAGAGCACGACAAACAGTTTCAAGGGGAAAAAAAGAGAAGTTAAAAGACACATTTTTTAAAAGACTTTTTAGAAAGCAGTTAGTCACAATAAACAATGGATGTTTTCAATGTAGAATCTTACAATGGTCATGCAAGATTCTTGCGAAGGTTCTGCATGATTCTTACAAAGATCATGCAAGATTCCTGCAAAGGTACTGCAAGAATCTTACAAAGATCATGCAAGATTCCTGCAAAGGTACTGCAAGAATCTTACAAAGATCATGCAAGATTCCTGCAAAGGTACTGCAAGAATCTTACAAAGATCATGCAAGATTCCTGCAAAGGTACTGCAAGAATCTTACCAAGATTCCTGCAAAGGTACTGCAAGAACCTTACAAAGATCATGCAAGATTCCTGCAAAGGTACTGCAAGAATCTTACAAAGATCATGCAAGATTTCTGCAAAGGTACTGCAAGAATCTTACAAAGATCATGCAAGATTCCTGCAAAGGTACTGCAAGAATCTTACAAAGATCATGCAAGATTCCTGCAAAGGTACTGCAAGAATCTTACAAAGATCATGCAAGATTCCTGCAAAGGTACTGCAAGAATCTTACAAAGATCATGCAAGATTCCTGCAGGTCCTGCATGATTCTTGCGAAGATCTTGCAAGGAATGTTCGAAAAACTGGCAAGTTCCGTCAAGATTCTTGCCTGAATCTCACAAGAATCCAGCAAGAATCTTTTAAGAATCTTGTTATGAAATTGCATGATATTTCTACTTGGGTCTCCACGTGCTACAAGTTGATATCAACTGGCCTGTACTCACTGTTGTAGCAATCACTCAACTTCAGTGGACAAATACTTTCTCTCTGCCATTTGTTCTGCTTGCCATTTTATATTACTATTATGTGGCAGTCGTATGACCTCAACAGATAAACTCCATCATGCTTTTGTAGTTGTTGTTGTTGTTGTTGTTATAATTACTTATTTCACTGTTGTTGAGTGTGCTGTGCTATATTGCATGCACAGTACAAGTATTTTTAGAAATAGTTTTTCCATTGATAATTTGTTATCGTAAACTTTCCTGTGTTGGTCTTCCTAAACATGATAAACATTGTAATGTTCGAACTTGGAGTGCT
>WLWD01001311.1_pt1 | contig 135088 bp, 90 predicted proteins | sample 6712731 | NCBI WGS metagenome assembly WLWD01 (sample SAMN12718690, study PRJNA576275) | sponge metagenome | isolation source: marine sponge | host: Mycale hentscheli | place: New Zealand: South Island, Marlborough, Capsize Point | collected 2014-11-01
AAAAGGTCCACAATATATAAGTTCAATATGGAAAAGGGTCCACAATATATCCATTCAATACAGAAAAGGGTCCACAATACATTAGTTCAGTACGGAAAAAGGTCCACAATATATAAGTTCAGTACGGAAAAAGGTCCACAATATATAAGTTCAATATGGAAAAAGGTCCACAATATATGTTCAATATGGAAAAGGGTCAACAATATATCCATTCAATACAGAAAAGGGTCCACAATACATTAGTTCAGTACGGAAAAAGGTCCACCATATATAAGTTCAATGGATAAGGGTCCACAATATATTAGTTCAATATGGAAATGGTCCACAATATATTAGTTCAATATGGATTGCAGTCCACAATATATCAATTTCAATATGGAAAAGGGTCCACAATACATTAGTTCAATACAGACAAGGTGTGGGCTCCCAAAGCAAGGAAGCCCACATTCAGGAAGGAGAAGACAGAGAAGCAGAGAAAGGAGAAGATAGAGAAAGATAAAGAAAGAGACATATGTGTGGACATTGATATTATTTTATGTATTCAATCTTGTGGATGGATGTGTTGTGCGCATGTTCTGTAGAGTTGTTTGTGAGCAGTCGTATTTGTTTCCTTTTATGGTCATATTGTCTTTGAGTGCCACGTGTTGTGTATTCATGAGAACGTTTCGTGTACGTGTTCATTTCCCGTGGGTGGAGTCATACATTTCATATGAAACCGCCCACAATCATTCTTGTACTTCAGTCTGTTCTATATCAAACTTAAGGAGCCCAGGGCGAGCCCCCCACATTTTGGTGGCAGCAGTGGGATCTGCGGGCGAAGACATTCCCCCCAGTTCCAGAACTCACGGTGAAGACATTTGCCTAAGATCAGAACCAGCAAGGAAGACATTCCGAATCATATCAGGAGACGCCCTGAGCCAAGGGAGATATCCCCACCTACCTGAGGAAGATATTCCAAACCCCAACCGTCTGCAGACAACCGGCGCTTCTTGCTACAGCAGAGGAGGCCAGCAACTGAGGAGGCCAGCAACTTGACCTTTCCACGGCAGAGGATCATTCGGTCGACGGATTAACTCGAGACAAGGACCCCCATATCTTGTCGGAACAGTTTGAACTGAGTGTGGCGTGCTTTTTTTTCTGAAGTGTGAAATTGAGGTCTTGTGTTACTTTTGTAATTTATCTATTGTAATAGCCTTCCAGTTGTGTCATTTATTTTTATATTCTTTATGTGCTGTTGTCTGTAGGAGTTTGACGGACGTCTGGGTCACCGACTCATGTCAGAGCCCGGACAAGTGGAAGAGAGGAAGAAGGCGGCCACAAGAAGGTTGCCAGCTGTTGGGACTGGCGATCAGCCCTACCGTCCCTCACATAGGTAGACTGCCTCTGGGAGGTCCCCCTACCCTACGCGCCCCGCTGACGTGTCATACACGGAACAGGTGCTCTCTGAAGAGGAAGGTGAGGTGGGAGAAGTAGAGGAAGAGGTGGCGGTAGATCAGAGGAAGGTGGTAGCTGGGCGGAAGAAGATGGCTAGAAGGTCTGAGGAAGTTGATTTGGCTAGTCTCATGAAGATGATGATAGACAGAGATGAGAAGTGGCGAGAGCGAGACGAGAAGAGGAGGCAGGATGGTGAGGACAGGAAAAGGGAGGAGGAAGCTGCGAGAGAGAAGAAAAGGGAAGAGGATGAAGCTAAGAGACAGAAGGAAAGGGATACGGATTTAAGATCTTTGGAGGAGAGGTTGAGACGGGAGGAAGAAAATAGGCAGAAACGAAGGGATGAGGCGTATAATAGGTGTAGGGATGAAGATGATAGAAGGAGGAGAGATGAGGAAGATAGGAGGAAGACTAGAAGAGAGGAGGAAGATAAGGCTAGGGAGAAGAAGGAATTATTGCAGGAGAAGTTGAAGGGGTTAGGTGTGTATAAGGATGGAAGTGAGCTGGGAGCTTACTTAGAGAAATTTGAAAGAATAATGAGAGCGGGTGAGATTGAGGACAAGTTTTGGGCGGAGAGGCTATATCCTAGGCTACCTGAACGACTGTGCGTGAGGGTGGCTCAGTTAAGGGATGATGGGTCAGTGTATGCGGAGGTGAAGGGAGTGTTGTTGAAGGCGGCGGGTGAAACTGCCATCACTTATGGCAATCAGCTATTCGATGCCGAGTGAGACGTTTAAGGGAATGAGTGCGAGTGGTATTGTCGAGTGGATGCAAAGAACTGTAAAGGGTACTTGTCAGGGGTGCAAGAACTTAGAGGAGGGAGTTCTGGCCATTGCCATGGCGTTGACCAGAAGAGTACTCTCCCAGAGTGAGAAGATGTTCCTAGAGAATAGGGTTGTTAAGAATTGGGGAGATTACAGGGAAGCTCTAGAAGACTGGATGGCAGGGAGGCAGAAAGGAAATTATTTCAAACCGTTAGGTGGTAGTTTTGTTGAAAGCAATAGAGGATTTAAGAGTGGTTATGGGCGCGATTTTGGGAGTGTGAGTGGTGAAAGGAGTAATAGTAGTGGAGAGAGAGTGAGTAGTGGAGGAGTCGGTAGCTACGTCACATGCTTAAACTGTGGCGAGAAGGGCCATAGGGCTAGTGAATGTAAGAAGAGTAGTGCGAGACCCGGTGGGAGTGGTTATGCGCCCAGGGTTGTTACCTGCTATAATTGTGGGAAGGTAGGCCATAGGAGTCCAGAGTGTACAGTCAAGAAAGGTGTGGTTTCTGTAAAGAAAGAGGGAGTACCGAGGAAGATGTCAGTTCTGATAAACGAGAGCAAGTCAGGAAAATCAGGAAATGTGGCTATGGGGTTAGTCAATGGAACTAAGACTGAGGTTTTGGTCGATTCTGGGGCAGAGTTGGGGTCTGTCCCAAGGCATTAGTGCCAGAGCAAGTTGTGCTATGTAGTGATGTGTTAGTAAAAGGTTATGGTGGGAGTTAGAAGAGCTGTATGAGCTTCATGAGCAAGTTTATAATTGGAGGTTATAGGAAAGCGGTTAGGGCAATCATAGACGAGAGTGAGATGCCGGGAGTGTCGTGTATTGTTCCTTTCTCGTTGACAAACGGGGAGGAGTCTGAAGCCTATAAGTGTGCTATTCAGGACTATGTGTCCGGTGAGAATGTGAACATGAATGTTCTGACTAGGAGTATGGTCAGGAAGGAGGAGGAGTTAGATAAGAGTGAGGAGAATGTAAGTGTGAACGACTTGTGGAGTGTGGTCACTCCTGAGAGTGGGAGTGGTAGTGTACTGGAAACGGTGCAGGGAGCGAGTAGCCAGCCCGAACCCTTAATTATGCCTGAAGATGTGAGTAAGGTGGGGGAGGGACATGGGGTGGATGAGGTGGAGGCTATGCCGAAACCAGTCGAGCCCCAGGCGAAAGCAAGTGTAGTGTCAAGCGCTAGTGAAAGTGTGAGTGAGTCGGAATCCCCTTGAGGAGTTGTTACAATTGAGTGGCGAGGAGGCTAGGTTATGTGAGTTAGCCAGTGAGATTGGCCCTGTGAAGGAGGGGTCAGACGGGGTGGAGTTCAGGAATGAGTTGTTGAAAAATGAGAGTTTGAAAGATTGGCGAGAACTGGGTAAAAGAAATGAGAGGGGATTTAAGTGCCATGATTGCGAGATATTTTGTTTGGCCGGGAATGGCGAGAGACATAGTAGATCATTGTACTAGCTGTGTGGTATGCCAGAGAAGAAGTAAACATAAGCCCAGACGTGCTCCAGCTGTGGAGAGACCAGTGTTGACTGAGCCCTTCGAGTTGGTTGCGATCGACCTTGTAGACCCTTTGCCTAAGGTAAGGGTGGGTGTAGATACCTACTGACGTACGTGTGTCTAGCCACTAAGTGGCCTGAAGCAGTGTCTCTGAGAAGTATAACGGCTAAGGCTATGGTTAAAGGGTTGTGGTCCATCTTCTCGAGGACCTCAATACCTGAGAGAATACTGAGTGATCAAGGGAGCCAGTTCTGTGGGAAGGTAGTTAGGCAGTTGTGTGAAATGCTGGGAATCCAGAAGGTGAGAACGTCTCCATATCATCCAGAGAGTAATGGCGCCGTTGAACGGATGCATGGCACCTTTAAAGCTATATTGGGAAAGTGTGTGAGTGATAGGGTTGACTGGGTTGGTCAAATCAGTTTTGTTCTGTTTGTGTTGCGGCAGATGCCACACGCAGATTCGGGATTTAGTCCCTTTGATTTAGTTTATGGCTTCCATGTGAGGACACCGTTAGATGCCCTGTATCATGGGTTATATGAAAGGGAGAACGAGAAGTTGGGTGTTTGTGATTGGGTGATTACTGTTGCAGAGAGACTTGAGAGGATGAGAGACTGTGCGGCTCTTAAGAGTGCGAAAGGACGTGAATCCATAATGCTGTATTTAAATAGGGGAACCAAGTTAAGAGTGTTTAAGGTGGGTGAGTTAGTGAGTTAGTGTTATACCGTGTTCCAGGGATGACTTGTAAACTAGCCGATTCCTGGGAGGGACCATATAAAGTTTTAGAGAGGAAGGGAGAGGTTAATTATAGGATTGGTAAGGTGGGTGCAGAGAGGCATGTAAGGTGGTCCACGTTTAACTGTCTTAAGGTTTATAAGGAGAGATTTGAGATGTATAGGTTGGATGTTGTATTAGATGAGCAGAGTGATATGGGTTGCGTTATAAATGGTATTTGTGATGGGTATAATGAGAATGAGATGACTAAGGTGTTAGATGAGTTTGAGGAATTGCATAGTTATTGGGGAGCTGAAAATCTAGCTCCCTACATTTAGAAAAACCACCTTACCTCCTCGTCAACTATTTAACTATAGCAAGTAATGTCCCCTTTAACAACTCATGTCCCTTTTAACAACCTAGTTAAGCCTCTGTAACTTCAAAGATGCACATTGAATGTACTACATTGTGCCTAACACCTCTATCTGTTTCCAAGCAGGCAGTTGACACAATTTATTTCAGGAGGCAAGGGGAGAGGAGAGGAGGCTTTTGCCCTCAATTCAGGGTGCAGTACCACCTGCAACTGCAGCACTAAACCACAGATGGAGGAGTTATGCTATGTATTTATTTCTCGTTTTCTGTTCAATGTACGCTTACTTTTGTTGTTGCAGTTGAAACAGACACCAATAGACAGCTCTTATAAACCAAGTTTCAAGAAAAAAGACCAACCAGGAACTGAGAAACACCAGTACAAATATTACGGCTATTCAGTGAAATTCAGGGGCGACCGTTGCAGTTACGACTCAAAATTTTTCCCCCAGCGGTATACTATGGGCTTCCCAACAACATTACAATGCCATATTTTTATATTAGTATTTATTTTCCATTTTTATAAATATTCTTATATTACTTTTTTTTGTATCCTATTAAAAAAACAACTCAGTGTAATGTTGTTGTTTTTAATGTGGCGTGTACTCTGTGTACAAATATGAGTTCATTCTGGCCTTCCAATACGTCTGAATTTCAATTTTAGATACCGAAGCTAATTCATATTCATTTGATTCTTCGACCCTGCCCCCACTCTGAGCGTGCAATTTATTGTGGACAAAATTCCGGATGGTGATGGCTCTAATTAGAAGTGGTAAGCAAACACTGAAGGAAAGTTACTGTGCAAGTGAGCCCGGCGGCGCGGAAGAGTAGAATACTTCTGGAATGTACTGGAGGGTCCTAGACGATGAAGAAGCGGTGGTGTATTAATGAAGCCTGGAGTCACTAGTTTAGAATAGATATATCATGGCTCACAGCTGCAGGATAATCTGCTTGGGTGTCTTTGGAGAGCTTGACAATTGGTGAAGAGGGTGGAAGTTATAAGCAGTTTCAGTGTGTTAACTTCAACTTCTCAGGAGTTTTTTGGTAATTTTTTTCCATTCCTGTTACTGTTGTTAAAGATGAATAATTATATGATAATGAATGTGAATTATTACATTTGTTATTTATTTTATTTATTCACTAATTTAAAATTTTATTTCTAATATTTTATATTTATCATTTCGGCTATTTATTATCAATTATTATTAATTATATATTTAAAATAAACCTGTATCAAATTTTAGATCATAGTACTTAGTCTAATCTACCTCACAGGAGAAAAAGGTGCTCGCATGCTCTTCATAGAAATAGGTGGGCTCCCATATCTCAAGAGAAGACGCAACCTTACGGGCAGGTTTTGTGGTATTCTACTGAATAACTTGATTACCACAGGTTCTGGGTTGATACTGCACCCTTTAAGATCCAGTTTGCCTCCCTAAGATTTGGATGATAGTGTTTACTGCGAATCTTGACTATAACTTATCTTAATTAAAATTTAACTCTACACTTGTCGACCAGGGCTAGCTAGGCTCGGATAAGTGTGATAGTAGCTAAGGTTGGGGCAGAAATCGTCACAGTGGAGTACACAGAAAGTTGTGGTAAGTATACATTACCACAAAACCTCGTGGAATTTTTTTGCTATGAATTTATTTTTATCCTTCTGTAATAGTGAGTGGGTCTAGAAAAAGGGACCTTATGATGCAAAGGAAAAAAATTGAGTTTTTTAAGCTATCAGTAAGCTACACTTCACCTCCACTTAATGCAAAAATACTGGGGGGTAAACCTTCAAAGCAGAGAACTGGCAGTTGAACTGGGCTGTATTCAGCAAAGCAATTGAACCAGAAATCGAGAAAACATATTTGAATTGTCACTTCCAGTATAATTGACATTCCGTTTACTTACCCGCGTAACGAATATAACCAAATCTTGCAGCCGCATGACGTTGACAGAGTGAATGAATGAACGAATGACAAGATGATGACTGTAACCCCTCAAGAGCACACTGAAGGTTAGCTAACACAGAAAGTCCCTTTCATTATTCAGTGCCATTAGTATGAATGAGAGTAGTGTGGATGAGGTAATTTAGCTGCTTGCTCTGAGGTAATAGTGCTCAATTCAGCATCACATCTTTGAATGGAAGTGTTAATAGATGTTACATTAACCACTCATTTATACTGTCAACCACTACACTTGTCAGGTTTCCATGGACTACTCACTGAATTCATACTAATGAAACACAAAAACTCTTGCTACAAGATGTGCTCCTTGACCATGTTACACAACACATGCACACACATACACCATTCAGACAGCCCTAACACAAGTATTGTGTGCTTGCCTTCTGAGTATTCATGTCCTTAGCAACCTCCATTGATGGTTCTCATGTCATCTCTGCATCACATAGAGATATTAAATAGTCAATTATATCTTACAATCAGTGACAAAATTTCACTTCTATACCAAGTTGTGGCGAAACACATTGAATTTTCAGTAAATTAGTAATTCGCACTTTATATCTTAAAATCTCAATTTCTTAAAGTGAGGCTGCTAACTCCACCCAAAAAATATATTCCTTCACACACTTGGGGAGGTTGAGTACTACACAAATACAACTAGCTACTGTTTGAAACCAAACACAACAAGAACCTCCCACAGTAAAAAGTGAGCTAATTCTTAAAACGTAAAATAAAATCTTATGTATATAGATAATATTGTACCATAGTAAGTTCAAACCTCCCAATCAAATTGCTCAAAATGCGGTGAATATATTTCATGTATACCTCATAGGCAGCGTATTTTTGCCCCGAGCTTCTTTAAACGGTCCAATTAAATTTACGATTGGTTGCATTTCCTATGGCCTAAAGCCATGGTACCTGTCGGCTGCACCACTCGGTACGGTCCGTACGGAACTTACACTATCCTCGGGCCTTCAGCTCTCGGTTGTGTAAATCCCATAATTACCTTTACCTCATGATGTAACCTATACTTATTTCCAATGCAAAAATTGCACACAATATAAGAAAAATAAGGAAGGAGTTCTGAGGATGATTCACATCTTGTGACTTTGTGGGACCTTCATCTACACTTATGTAAAGCTAGATTATTCACAACCTCTATGTCTACCATTGAGCTAACATTTTACAATCAGGGAAATATTTTGAGCAAATCAATAAAATTCTAATTTGAAGGGGGCATAATGGAAATTGAGGGAGTCATCTGTATGAGTAATAACACGGGAAACCGTTCTGTTCGGGATTAATTGTACGAGTAACGCGATTGAAATAGCATGAGGTGAAGCCAATACCCATGCTATCACTCATTAATAGTAGGTCAGGTCAGTTTTTGTTTTGTTTCGTTTTCAACCTACGGCCCCTTCTAATCTGTTGAAAAACATTCTGTCTAATACGAGTAGAGCTTCTGTGGTAAAGAATGACATTGTCTCCAACTAGAAACAACTTGAACTCTACGTTTCCAAGATTAATGCTGCATGCGTGCGCACTCACCCGTACTATTTCACTTAGCTACCATGGTATTTCACTTAGTTTCCACTTAGTTTATGTGCTATTTCACTCAGTTACATGCTATTCCACTGTCCCAGTGTGATTTCAACTGAATAACGATTTTTCCCATATAGTTTGGAATGGGAAATTCATGTGCCATACTATTAAGAATGAAATAGTTTAAAAAATTTTTTTTTTTGCTTTGCAGGGTGGGAGGAAGCCCAAATGGTCTAGAAAAACTCAGAACAAAATGAAAATAACTGCAGGAATAACAAAAGATCTGGCCTAAATAAGGTAAATAAACGATCTACAATATACTAGCTCAAGCTATATTTCAACTATTAACTAGTTTCTTAAACACGAAGGTGTCGTATAAAAGGGGGGTAGCCGGGGACATATTTCGCGATAAGTGGAAAATGGGCGCTGACAGTTTTTGTCACCGACTCCCCTTTAGTAGCATTACAGCAACTTAGCGCACACAAAAGCTTGGAAACAAAGTCATGAGCATCTTAGAAGACGAAATAAAATAAAAAACAAGGGAAAAAACAAGAACAAATGGCGGGATCTAAATAGAAATGAAAAAGTACTGTTTGCCATTGACGCAGCTAATTCAACTGCAAAAGATATACAGCGTGCTGTCAGAGTTCTCCAAGATACTATCCTGAGGGTTCATCTTCAATCAAAAAATACTTTGGTACATACACATGGCATTAATAGATGGACTTGAGTATTACTCGCAAAAATGATTACATATAGCTGTTTTTTAGTTAGGGCACTTGCTGTAAACATGGTGTGGATTGACTTGAAAGGATAGTGAGCTACGTATAATGGAGGGTTCTCTTGACTTTATTTTAATTTGAATAGGTAAAAGGGCATGCCTGGGATTCTTCCATTTATACCCGGACCTCCGAAAGGAGTTCAGAATGTGGTATACGAGGCCACAGATTTCCCGTACGAAGAATAGCATTGAATTATAAAAACGACCTCTACGTTTAACAGGTCACTTGAATCCATAATAATAAAATTAGCAGGTAAAGGATAATCACCAGGACTATGATATGACAATTAGCAGGTGAATGACATTGCCAGCAAGATTAAGTTAAATCTTGTAGCTTAAACTAAACTGGTCATTAGATAAAATACTCTATAGAATTTGGTAAATATACTGATGACTCATGTAGAGATCTGGCCAACAAATACACATCCATAAAGCCAGTAAGTAGCTTCTTACCCAGTAGGAGCTCATGACAACAGAATGAGACGTGAAATTCGTTGCGTATTATCCATACTGAATTAGACTCCTACATCACAAATAGTAAATATTCAATAACTATTGGTGAGCTTAGCAAAAAATAAAAAAAAAATAAAAATAAAAAATAAAAAAAAAAAAATAAAAAAAAAAACCTAGCTATTATATAACTGAAGCACCTACTCATGAACCCTCAGCACTACTATGCACTAACTAGCTTCTACAAAATCATTTCTCAGGCCACAAGAATAATAATATATTTGGCTATTCCTAGTCAAGTATCAATACTGCTCCAGCAATGAAACTGGTAGATGTAAATGTTATCTTCATAAGGAGTAGCTAAATGCAGGAACGAACACAAAGCCAACCAGAACCTCAGGTACGCCTAATGGTTATCATCACATATGCTTGAGGCTTGTGAGCAGACAAGAAATTAGTAAATTAACACTGGTGGACATTACAGATGAATGGAGCATAAACCACTGCCTCAAATCTTTGCAAAAGGCTAGGAAGTCTAACACAAGATTTTCAATAGAACACTCACAACACCACTGAACTGATACATGTGCCTTTACCATGTGACAACAGTCAATCCTGAACTGTATAATACCATGCAACTGATACATATGGTGCCATATGTAATAACCAAGTCAAGCCTTCACCTGTACCATATCTATAATGACTTATAATAAAACCAGCAACCTGTTTTGTTTTTGTTTTTTCATTTTAAGGCCATATAAACACAATGTGTCTCCTGTTATTCCTCTCACCCTACATAATAGCAACTCAAAGGTCACACAGATGTCACGTAATTAGTTATGCACTGGTCATGATCATAAAATCTTCCAATCACCTAAAACATAACTACATGAAACTAAAACAAAGGGACCACATACCTTCCCAATTGAGGCTTACGTCTTACTTATAGGGCTCACAGTCACAAGTAGTCTCTAGCGTGAGTGTGTGCACACACTTACCCTATGCTACCTCCTCAGAAATAATGATAAACTCTATTTCCCAAAATCTGGTCCATCTGTCCAATAGCATATGGTAGTACAGCTGGGAGATATACCGATATTATCATTGCACTTTGACAAAAGCTCTATACCATAGAGACAATGTTTCAATTGTAGTCACACGGTATTACCGGTTTCTCACCAAACGTTAACACAGGTCACAAAATTAATGTGGGAGCATCATGGCAAGACAATTATGAGGTACAGCTGCCTTTGTTGGCTGTAAACTGGAATGTAGTTAATACCGACTATTTTGTACAACGACTATTTTGTACAACACCGTACTATGTATATCGAGTGCATGTAACCACCGAGCGTGCACTTGATTTACGCATGCCGTTTAAATTCCGGATTTGGGCAGGTGTTTTTGTTCTAAATGGTACGCAACAATAACTGAGTTGCAAAAACGCAGAAAAAGAATGCCACAGCAGTAAATCAACAGTTAATTGTCAGTAATCTCCAAAATCAGAGCGTGACAGACTGACAGACAGACAGACAGGATGACTACTATAACCCTCTCATGCATGAGCGCTGAGGGTTAATCACCATCATTTGCAGACCAACACAACCCACATACCCTATTATATACATTACACACACAGCTCTATGTCCTTAGACCATAATTCATTGTAATTAAATGCATTTTGATAGCAGACTGAAATTTAAACCTTTGTGGGTCATGATCATTGATCATAAATCACATACATACCTGGGTACACCTCCTGACACATCTCACTTCAATGAATTGAATTGTATATGTAGTGGAGAAAGTGTAGTTACAGTGTCAACTTCACAAAATAAATTACAGCTGCTATGTCCAGGTACAAGCCACCACATCTAACCACATACAACCACATACATCATATACAGCTCAGAGACTGAACTCTGTAACACAATGCATGCACACACTGCAACTATTGAAGGTGTAAAAACATTAGTGTACCAAACAAATAATGAAAAAACATTACTTGCGGACAGACCTCTTCCTCATTATGGAATCAAGTCTTAGTTTATTTTAGGCCAAACAAACAAAATACCTTGTTTCTCATCTGCACCTTCCTGGGTGATACAGCCACTTCAAAATTTATTATGCAGGTCAAGCCCACTGCTTTAACCACACCCCTACTACCTCATACTTGTTATATACCATTTCAATATTTTTCCTATAGGTCAACTACATTATCGCAATTTCCAATATAGTTGATGAGAAACAAGAAATGTGGTTTCAATTCACACTATAATTTAGTACACCATCAGGCCAGCTATACATTGCACAAATGAAGACATGCTACAGGTGCATTTAAGAGGCTTTGGATTCATCTAAAGGAAGGTGAGTGGCTACAACTTGTGAAGAATAAAAGTGATCTATATCAAAAATTGTAAACACTATTCCTAAAGAATATTTCAAGTTATGTAATACGCAATCACAAAATGAAATAAAAATCGCTTGGAAGTCTACACTACAATACAGGCTTCCATACTTACAGCAGCTTGCAAGTGGTTTTTTCCTTCATTTTTCTTCTTTTCTTAATACTTATAGCAGATACACGGTAGAATAAGACCATCTTGGTATTTGGCAAAACTAAATAAAAATAGTTATTCTTATTACTAATGTTTAACATAATTCAGTCGCTATATGGAGTAAATCATCAGATATTTCTGTGATCTTAATTTTTTTACCTGATCATTTAAACTAGAAATAAGTTTACTTTAGCATCCTTAAGCTATACTACACTTCAATATCACTTGAGTGGGATAGACTAGATAGGTTTCACTTAGTGTCAATCTAAATTACTATTTTTAAGAAACATTTCATGTTGTGTGTGTGGTCCTATAAAATGAGACCATACACACTATACACATAATTAAACGTAAGTGCAACTAGAAAACTAAACACTACTAATCTCTTTGCTACATCACCTATCCAAATAATAAAGAAAGCTCAGGGTACAAAATTTTACTATTATTAGCAAGAGCCAAAGTAACACTAATGCTGTACAGTCACTAGTCTCACAAGAGCTAGTTTGTATGCAGTTTCAAACTCCCCACGAAACCCCTAACCTTCTTCTAGCGTTGCTATCGCAGTCTCTTTCATATTCACCAGACACTCCTAGCATCAAACTCCATCCAGAGCGCACGCGGTAGCAAAAGCATGGCCAATCTCAGAAGGCGTGGACTGTTGCTATAGTTACAGTTACTTTAAAAAAAAAACAATCGGAAAGTTCGCTGATGTTTCGTAAGTGGGACAGTATTAAGCTCGTTAGCTTTTTTGGGGGGGGGAGAGAGAAACTGTGAGACTGCAGACATATATGTATATATAATATATATTGCCCTCTCTCAAGATAAAGCATCTTTAAAGTGTTCTGATAAACCCTTCATTATCTCTTATAAATATTCATGCAAATGTCTCCTCTTGGGACTCATGGGCTGAGCTGCAAGTTCAGTGTAGGCAGACATTCTAAGTAAACTGTTTTAAATGATATCATCCACCTGCTTAGTCAGCTGCTAAAGTCCCCTCTAGATTGAAACCTCCTGGCTTTTCCAGATCCAATGGTAAATGACCGAATTGCATGATTTTAGTGCCATGGAATGCTGGAAGACCTTTTGTATAGGATGATGCCACCTGTCCAGACACTAGGCAGATGTGTCTCTGGCAACTGGTGAACTATGTGGTACTAGCTACTTCCTTCAGAAACTCTCAGTGGCAGTTCAGCTGGGAATGCCGCAGCCGTTTTGGGTTGTGCCTATCCATCCTTGGATTTTTAATAATTAAAAAATGGTTATTATTATTATTATTTTATTATTATTTATTAATAATTGATAATTGTTACTAATGTTAGCTTCTTAAATAAAGTTAAAAGTTTGTTTGATATAGTTTTTAGTGATTGATATAGTGAAAGTTTTATAGCTCTACTGACCAGACTTCTGAGTTGAGTATTCTGCATGCCTCCAGTGATCGTTAATTCAACTAAAACATCTGCTACTGACATAACAAGCAGTACTTTTAATTGCATTGCCTAAGATGTTACTTTCAAAAAATGATAGTAAGATTAATATGAAAGTCACCTTGAACACCATGTCACTTCTCCAAACTATACTATGCTATGATGCAAATTGTGTTATCCACAGTTACACCACACTAAACGCTACATGCCTGAGCATGACTCCTAGGTTGGTCTTTGTAGCTATACTATGTTATTAATAATGGATACATTCATGTGTATTAGGTGTTTTTCAGTCAGGTCATTTTTATTTTTTCTTGAATCACATGCCCGGTTATGAAATTCTTAGCCATTAGAAGGCAGTATACAACAGTATATTATTCATACATCTCATTCAAGAGATCAGTATTATAACTTAATAAATCTCTCACCTGCATGTATGTTACAACTGAATTTTAAATGAGTTGAGTTAGTGTTTCCAATAACGTGGAGGAATCTGGGAGTTAAACTATTTGAAATATATGGTTTCTTCACTGGTCGCAGCGTAGGGTATGTTATTATTACTAGAATTTCGCTGGGGCTGCACTTCGGTGCTCTTCTTTACATTTGATAAAGTTATAGCAACCGCCATAGTGTATCAAAGTCTAAGTATATTAGAAAACAAATTAATGACATGAAACTAAATTGATGATTGTGAGTTCAAAAAGAAGTGTACAAATGAAGTGGGATATGATAGAATGCATGACAACAGGTGTAAATTAACAAGTTAAGCTGGAATGTTCATGGTGTCTTTTCCAGTCATCTTGAGGGGGGGCAATTCATTCTTGGTCTGGAAGATCCGTTAGCAAGAGTGGCTTTTTATGGGCACATGTACATCTATATAGTTGAGCAGCAGTCTTCCTTCTCTGCTCTTCCTTCTCCAGCCCTCTCTTTGCCTCGTTCTCCATCCCTGCTGTTCACTTTCCCCTCCAGCTACTCCTGTCCTGTGGGGTCATGTACCACGTCTACTCTCTCTATTCAAATCGCGTCCTGTCCCTCCATCATCTTGACACACACACACACACACACACACACACAATAAAAAATATGTATATATACTTTTGGTGGATTATAAATTTTTGACATCACAATTATAAATACTCAGATATGTACTAGAACACCTGTTACACTAAAAATATCCATCTATTAATAATATAGAATAAAGATGACCTTTGATCATTGAGACCACCTACCTTGGTGATGGCATGAGATTGACAGTTTGATTGAAACCAAGCGAGGTTTTGGTTATTTAACAACCGGATGTGAGTGCTACAGCTTTTATTTTTTATTTTTTAAGTCTGCTACAGTTGATACACAATAACTCAGCAAATGCAATTAACTGCCACCTAGAAAATAATATGCCAGTACTCATTTCATGACTACAACTGTGTTCATTACCTTACCACAACCATAGTCTTGCCTTAGTTGAAAAACAATAGAAATATTTCACAGAAAACACACACACATATTATATGCCCATGCAATGTGCTTAAAAGGATCTCTGCATGAGGTGGAATAGCTGTGGTGAAGAGTTGCCAATGATTGAGTACAGTGTCACTATAATCGGCAATAGCAGTCTTAATTGAGTGCTGAGACTCTCTGCATGCTGATTCCAAAATTACTGCTGCCTAACTCTCAGCTATTTGGCCCAGGCAGTAACAACAGACACAAAATCCAAACTGTAATAGTGCTGCCACAAACTTACGGACATACAATACACACACATATAATAATTGTTACATGAGCAAGCATGATGTGGTGAGACATTTCATGAGCAGGCTGACTTATTTTCATGAGCCAAAGATGAGCGAAAATAAAGCTTGCAGAATGAATTATCTTGCTACACCTGTGTATACTCTATGCTAGATAAATATATATCTTCACTGCAAACTAAGCTTGTAAAGTTGGTAGTGTTAGTTCAAAAGGGGCTCTTCCACACTGTTAGCCAATGTTTATTGGCTGCTTTGACCTGGATAGATAGTTCTTGTAGAGAAAGATAGCTGGGGAACTAGTAAGATTGGTGATTGCTACAGTACTACCAGTGTATTTGAAGGTAATGAGCTTGTGCAATTCAGCGTGTGATATTGTGAAATATGCCATGGGTCATAAACTTGAAAATATTATTGTGAAGATATCGAGCATGGAATAAAATATATTATGGACAATTAAAAGAATGCTATCATTTTACTCTGCTGCGCTAGTGTGCGGATAATTATTAATAAGTATATGTGAATGTATGTATGTATGTATGTATGTATGTATGCAGTGTGGATGATAACTATACGTCAATGCTCAGACAAACGTCAAAACAATTTAACCTTGGTGTGATATTTAAAAATCTGGTATGACAAATGTTACTATATTTTCATTGCTTTACAGACTGTGCACATGTAGTACATATTGGTATTGCTTTATAAGCTTCAAAATGAGTAAAATTAATTCATATTATTGATCAATCATATTTAAAGAATTGATCATCATTTAATTATTGTGTCAATAGTTCTGTGAAAAAGTATATTGTCTTGTTCGTGGCCTTAGCTTGTTGTGAGTGCAGTAGGTCACTGAGAGTTAATGCTGAAGTGTACTGTTGGGCTAAAATCATAAACTAAAACTAGAAGCCAGAGTGCAAAGAAAAAGGGACAAAAGAAAAGAAGAATGCCCAGTTAAAAAAACAACAACAACAACAACAACAAAAAAATAATAATAATAATAAAAAATAAAAAATGGAGGAAAAAAAAAGTGTCCTTGCCAAGGATTGAACCATAGTTGTTAACATTGAACTTTGAAGCAATGGCAAAGGAGGTAAAAACTGCTAACTGATATGCCAGAAAAACACACCCGCAAAATGTATGATTATAACCAGATCTGATTGATTATATGTACTTACGTATGGGTGTGGCTAATCCAATAAATATAAGTTGTACAATGGAGGAAATGATACTTTTGTGCACCACATGAACACTATAGAACACATGCACACACACTTCATCACCTACATGTTCAAACCTTCTTACACCAAATCATTATTCACCTAGGTGATACAGGAAGCCCATTACAGCACAAAATGGGTATACACATTGGCAGTATACTCATCACACATGTATGTGCACATGTGTGTGTGCGTGTATATGTACACAAGATTTCAAAAAATATTCTGAATGTGGAAAGAAATTAGTGATAATAGTCCAAAATTTTAAACTATAAGTTTCACTCTATATAACTTCAAGTGCACATAGTGTGCACTAAATGGAATTGAATAGCCAGTAGTGTATAATTACTTAAAATCTATTGCAAATACATCTTTACTAGAATAATGTATTGTACTAAATCATAATACTACTATAGGAATGAGTACCAACAGGTCGTGAATGCCAGTAGAGATTGACATGTTCAATTGGTTATATAGTACGCATCGCACGGACACACATGGATACATTACGTGGTATTACAAGATAAAAGTGGGCAGAGACAAGTATACTCAGGGTGTAATATGTATGCACTCATAATGATTACAGGACTGTAATAATAGCCAAATGACGGCGAGTTACTCGAGTCACATATCACAGGGGAGTCGGAACAGGTACGGCAATGGCCACACCAATATTTTAAAACAAGGGGGCGTGTCAGCCATTTTTCACTTATAGCGGAACATGTCCCCAGCTACACCGCCTTAATATGCGACCTCTTCGTTTAAGACTTATAGTGACTCGTAAGACATGGACAGCCACACTACTTCTAGTGGTGCCATGCTGCTATTCCAGAATTGGTAATGGTCATGAAAAGTGCCTGAAAATACCCAGTTGCCTACAGGAAAAAAATTAAAAAATAAAATATTATTAGTGAGCGGAGCGAGCGAGACACTCTCAGGGGTAACACAATTGAAAACCGGGAATGTTTGTTTGTTTATATGTTTGGACGTACGTATGTCATTTTGTACTTTGACCCTCTCGTAATTTCGAGTTGCCTCAGCGTTCGACCCCGTTCCAAACATCACTAAACAGTATCCTCCGGTTTAACCATTACCCGTATCACCCTAGAAATTGAATTGTTTACTGACACTTTGAATTTTTTTGTGGGTGCAGTTTAAACTCAAAAACTTACTGGAGTTCCATTTCTATCGAGTTAGTTGCGGTGTAGTTATAAGCCCTAAGCAACAGTATTTACTTGAATTTTCATTGTCAACTAGACTTACCACGAAGGTAAGTCTTGCGTACGTATGTTCAGTTATGTGAAAGTATTGTGCGTTACAACAATTACTAAGAATATTCCAAAGAAAAAGTTTAAAGAACGTGACTTGGCTTTTTGTTTCAATTCAAATAGTTTCGGGTGTGGTTACTATGGCATTGAATGCCTTTACCGTATAATACATAATTAAAAAACTCCACTTTTTTTAGTAGCTTGAATATTAGAAGTTAAAACCAAACGTCTAACACTTTTTTAGTAGCTTGAATATTAGAAGTTAAAACTAAACGTCTAACACTCCAGTGTAGTATTAGGCTCGCTCGCTATTTGTGCTCAAGAACATCACTAGTTACATTTTCATGTTACCGAACTGGTCGTCATAAACTTGGCGGTGAAAGGGTTAATGAATCTTATATTATCTGGAAATCACAGGACCATAGAAATACTTGACTCCCAGCCCTGTGTAACAAATGACTAACTATCATGTGTACCATTACTTTTCTTCTTTCACTTTCATTTACTTCATTACTGTAGCTATGTGTGTGCGCGTGTGAGACCAGGTGATTGTGCATGGCTATCATCAGGTCATTGACCAAATGATCTGGGAACTCTTCACCTTTCATTTGAATTCAATACTTTACAAATGAAGAGTTGAATCAATATAATGTGTGTGTGTGTGTGTGTGTGTCCCGCCACACATACAAATGGTTTCCAAGGATTATTCTGTTAGTAAATGAAGTGACAAGAGTTCTAAAAGTTCAGACTCTAAGTCGCTCCCTATATATTTCAGGTTGTCTAAGTGTGCATTAAATGGAAATATTCACAAGTCAATTAGAATGAGTAATAAAATATAGTAAATAAGAAAATAATTTCAAAAGGCCTCTTTCTTGTTATTGGAGTTAAGAAGTCATTCTAGAGTTCCTCACCTCTAGTTTTGAAGTCCAGGAGTCATCACGTGTACACCAGTGGAGTAGTCACTGCACTATTACACCTGCCACTTCACACTCCTACATTGAAAGTGTATGTCTCAAGTAAAACTAGCTCAACATAATTCAAGATTATCGGATTTGTGTTTCGTGCTTGTAATTCCAACACTTGTAGACATTAAACAGGCTAGTTTAGTACAGCAGAAGTTGTTAAAATTTACACCTTCCATATTATATTATATTTATATTAACTACCACAAAACTTTATGAAAAATTGGGGCAAATGTCTCCACGAAAGTCAAACTAATATCTGGGATATGTGTGTGTGTGTGTGTTGCGAGTGTGATGTGTGTGTGTGTGTGTGTGTGTGTGTGTGTGCATGTGGATGATGGGGGGAGGGGAGCAAAGGGAAGCAAAGTACTTCCCTGTCTAACTCAAGTACAGTGGAGCCTCCCTATTCCAAATAATCTTCCATGCCCCTGGACAACAAAAAAGCCACAAAAGTTTACCAATTGATGAAATCACAAAGAAATCATTTCCTTAAAAGATATTACTGCTCAGTGTCATAATTGAGCAGCACAATAGATAATACAGGCTAAGCATCCCCAATGCACTTGCCACAGTCTGCCTTACGCTGCTCATACGGAAAGAAGTTTATTACAAATGACGCTGATTAAACTAGAGCACTGAAGTGCAAACCCTCAGCGCTAGTTAGAAAAAAATAAAAGGAAAAGGTAGGAAAGAAATAATAACAGTAGGAAGAAAGAGGAAAATAAAGAAAAATAAGGCAAGAAGACAAAAGAAAAAATAAAAAATAAAAAATAAAAAAAAAAAGATGAAAAAAAATATATTGTCGACGAGGATTCGAACCAGCAACTATTAGGGTACTTACTTGATTAGGGTACTTACTTGCTCACTCAACGACTACTCAACGCAACACCTCACTCTGAACCCACGTAATTGTTAGCTATTTAAAAGTGATTTGCAACCTGCAAGCTGGCTCACGTGACAAGCAAGTGTTTTAAGGAGCGGTTCCCGCTGTAAGCCTACGATGGCACGGCTCTGGAAAGACTCGCTTTTTTCAGTCCAAAATCAAAATTCTGGCATATTAAAGGAACTTACTTCTGCTGTTTGATGCCGCTTTCAGAGCCTGGCTGGTTCCTACCTTCCAGAAGTGCCCTGTTGACAGACAGAGTGACAGAATGAAAAAAAAAGGTCGGTAGCTCACGTGACGTGGCTTGAGTATAAAGGGGGCGTGACCCGCGCAAGGTAAAGCTTGTAACGGCCTAAATTTGACTCGTGTTTTCTAGATATTTAAATTCAAAACAAAAAATTTGGCACATTAAAGGCACTTAAATAATAGAATACCCTAACTTGATATAATTTTTTTAGCCTGAAAGCCGTCCATCATCGAGATCCGCTGCTGACAGAGTGACACACTGACTGACTGAATGAATGAATGAATGACAGACAAAGTGAGTACTGTAACCCTCACGCGCATGCGCGCTGAGGGTTAATTAGACTAAGATTTAGGTTAGCCACAGTTATCTAATGATGACTAATTGACATTTGGAAGAAAAAAAAAATCATATCTCAATGTATTCTTTTTTTTTTTTCTTGTAAATATTGAGTACAATTAATTTTAGGATGTCTTTAATCCCTAAGGGGTGGGGGAAGGGCGGCAAACTAGATTTAAGAAGATGTACAAGCCCCCACCCCTCCGCTCCCTGAAAAAAAACAACCCTGGTTTTACACAAGATAGAACAATACCATATAACTGTGGTTAGGAAGAAAACCGATGGGTCTAGCCACTAGTACTACGGCTTCAAGCCATGAAGGCTGAAACATCATCCCTAAAGTTAGTACAGCTAGCAACAGTCTTAGAGAGAATCATTCCTGGCATCACGTGATAAAATGCAGAGCAGTGGTAGAATTATGAGAATGAAGTTAAAAGTCATGCAAACACGCACACACATACAAAGCTCAACCGTGGTAATTATATATGCAATTTGGCAGCGAGTGAGACACTATCAGGGACAACACAAAAAATCAGGGATATATTATTGTATATATCATATATGATTGGACGTATGTATGTACTTTGACTCACATTTGTTGTGTTCATTCGTTACCTTGGTTAAAAACGCGCTGTTTGTCATCACTGTTCATACTTGAAAATTCATTGCCCAAGCCACCAAGAGACTACACTGTAAATTTTGTGTTGGTATATATCCAGTGAACGCGTGCATGTGAGAGTGTTGTGTGTTATATGTGCTGACTAGCTAAGAACAAACAATAAATATACATTTGCTGCTTTATGTGTTAAGCTTCTTAGGTTCCTTCCTGTTTCTTTTGTTAGTAAGCAAGTCTTATATAGAGTTAGAATTTATACAGCGCAATAATTCCTTGGAAAAGCTTGTTTTTTTTTTTAAGTCCCAAAAATTGCTGTGAGTGGTCTCGTACGCTAATTTAATTAAGTCGGCCGTGTAAATTGTTTAAACAAATTGTGCATGATGATTTTTATGAAGATGAATTTTTACCCTTTCACCTTATATGTCAATTTTTTTTTACTGAAGCACATCACAAGCCTTTTCCCCTAGGACTGTGTATATGAGTGGGTGTGTATGATTGTGTGCTTGCGTACTTGAGCTATAGCAGAAGGATGGGTGTGTATTCAGTGAAACTACACCACCTTGACTACCATACAAAAAACATTGTGTACTGGCTATAAATTATATAATACAGATAAGCTTTAAATAAGAATAAGAACAAAACAAAAACAAAACAAATGAAGCACCAAAGGTGCGAACCCTCAGTGCTATTAAACATTACCTAGCTATTATAATAATATAATCTCCTTCAAAAAGAACAAAGCAATCTGTTAGCTATTTTAATGAGGCATCAATATAGCTCAAGCAATGAAAACAGTACATGGAAATGCTGTCTTCATAAGAGAAGCTAAACTAGCCAGAAACACTCACTGTTATAGTTTTTCAACGTGAACTTCACTTCATTCAAATACGTTGGTTAACTTCCCTGAGCATAAAGCAAACTACACTGCGGGCTGCAAGAAATTATTTGCTCAAGTGATTATGATGTGACGCTAGGGAGCTGAAAGCTTCACGTTTCATCAACAATTAGCCCCAAATAAAAAAAAAAAGTAGCACAATAAAAGGTCCTAAATCTTCTTTCTGAATAAGTTTATACCTAAATCAACGGTTAATAGTCAGTAATCTCCAAAATCAGAACATGACAGACAGACTGACAGGGCAACTACTACTACCCTCTTGTGCATGCACTCTTAGGGTTAACAAACAAACAAAAAACAACAACAACAACAACCACCAACCAACATTGTCTGTTGAATTTTTTTTAGCAAATTAACTGTCTACCAGTCCCACACATCGTGACTTATAAGACCTGCAACTACCTCTATGAGGTCATAAGACTTACATTTGGTAATGGTCATCAATACTATACTGTATCATGCCAAGTTGCTTATGGCCTTAGTGGTTGTCATGGCTCCTATGACTTGTCCTAGTCTTATTCTATGAACTGCATGTGAAAAATGGCATTTTTTCTTCCCATCACTGCACACTGGTGGGACTAGCTAAAAATATTTGTACGCACATTTTATAGACACACACATTTAAATTTGACGTAAGACATACACATTTTATACATTCCCCCGGAATCCTGGGGAAAGATACCAAACAGATACGTTAGGGTAACCAGACCCTTCTGAGCAGAGCGATTAGGTAAAGGGTCTGGCCAGCAAGACTACATGAAACCATGGGCCTAAAACAAAGTAGAAAATATAATATGTTGAGTTGCATGCAATGATTATCTCCCCTTCATTGTCCAGGAGCACACTAAAAGATGTTAGGGTGGCCATGGGAAAAAGCTATGAGTGAGGATAATTTTGGTGGAGCATGTTTTAGAATAATTCAGTAACTAGAAACCATTCCAACATGCACCCACACTTTCTCACAAAGAAATGAAAATTTTCAAGAGTACTATGAAACAAACAAACTGACGAGCCCTTGTCATACTAAAACTACCACAAAATATCACTATCATAACTTAGAAAAAATTGTTCAGGAAACACAACTTCACCAGGAAAAACAAATGACCTGGGTGACCCTGTGCAGCTAAAATACACAGACTGCTAGCAATAAAACTACTTACCCAGAAGCATAAGCCAGGGTAGATAGCGAAAGCTTCCTTCAAGTTCACCAAGACACAGTAGCGTACCGTATTACGAATCAGTAGACTAGCGCGCAACAATAATTTAGACGACCACTTCCAGTCGAGAGTTTTAATGGTAAAGCGTTTTTAACTTATTTAACCTGGCGATACTTACCTACACATAACTGGAAAAGGGTTTTCCATGAGATAATGCAGTATCTTTGCGAGGCTGCTGGGGAGGAAACAGCGTTATTTTAACGGTCCAGCGTCTAGCGCAGCGAAGTACTTAGGGCCTGAGGGAGGTAGTTCACGATGCACAGAGCCGCCTATATCTACCCAACAGTACATAGCCTAACAAACATTTAACGTAGCTACATTTTCATCAATGCCGTTGGAGGGACATTATAAACTCAAGGTGGGGTCACTATCTAATTGTGTCTTTCTCTGGAAGGACCTGGGACCTGAGTGATCAAGCAAAAAACTACACCAGTTATAAAACTGTGCAGTGGTATGCACACTGGATATGCTGGCGCTTATGAGGGATTCTTCTTCAATTAATCATCAGCCAAGTTACAGTTCCTAGCTTTCTAATTTCGCTTAATAATATAATGCAAGAAGTTAACTAAACAATTAGTTAAATGCATTTAATAGTTAACTAACAACATTTGGACCCTTCAGTAAACCATGAGTAAAACAAAGGTGTAAAAAAACAGACCTGTAAAACTACAGTAAAACATGGTACAATGTTTTACTTAAGGTTTCCTGTCAAGTAAAACTAAGTATGTTTTACTAAATGAGTAAACTATGCAGTAAATCTTTAGTGTAATAGTTTCCTCAATTTAGTAAAACAAGCACCTTCAAGCAGTGTATACGTTAGCTTCACCAGACCCTTTTCCTTTGCCCACGCATAATAATAATAGAAGGAAAAGGGTCGGCGACGCCAGACTAGCAGCCTACCAGCACATCAAAAGTAAAGACACCTTGGAGTACCAAACTGAATACACTCAAATATTCTATCATTCATTTGTGATGTACTCGTTTTCATACACAAAAGCCAATTAAAAAGCTTCTCTGTTCACAAAATTTATAACAGATGCTCAGTTCAAAATAATCCACACCCTAAATAAATATCCTGATTGTAAGACAGATGTGTGCAAAAACACTTTCTCTTACCTCTATGATCCAGTAGCAAACTGCTTCAGCCATGAAACCATACTTCCAACCTTACTAGAGTGCTTACTAAGAGCCCCAGTGTGATGCCATAAGTTTTTGCCAAACGGTGCGAGTACTTTGTTATTTTTAAATCGGGAACAGCTCCTTAGCGTCGAATTTATGCTTTCCCAATAGCCTAGAGCGTACTCTATCGTTCGATAATACTATCCCCGAGGCAATCTTCAACCGTTCGTCTTCTTTCTCTCGTTTAGTGTCACCCTCCCACCAATCAATCCTCTGTCTCGCGTGCGCTCGTGACCGCATTACGTAAGGCGCAATTAAAATTTTTATTCGCGTGTAATCGGTTAAAGTTTAGTTTCACAACTTGCCATAACTTTTAAACACATGTCCACTATCACAGTAAATGAAATGGCCATGAAGTTTGAAAAAGCATTTACCCTCTTTGGCTGGTGCCATAAGGGCTACAACTCCTCTGCCTATATGAGTGATAAAAAAATTGAGAACACTTGGTAAGAATGAGAAATGTTTACACTTTTACCTTTGTTTCGTTTTAACAGAATGTGACATCAAAGATTTCATGGAGTTCTACCGCAAACAGTTCCCTAGAGCCACTATACTTCCAAAACTACACATAATGGAAGAACATGTAGTACCATGGGTGAAGCGGTGTTGGAGCAGGACTCATGGGAGAACAAGGAGCCGAGTCCGTACATGCCCATTTTAAAAGATTGGAGCGAATCCACCAAGGCAGGGGCGTAGGAACCACTCCGGCCACTCCGGCCATGGCCGGACCAATATTAATTCTTGGGATAGGTTATGGTCGTCCAAAAGTGGGCGGACCTGCAGCCAAGAAGGGGTGTGGTTTTGTAAAGCACGCGGCTGAGAGCGCTACGCGGTAGCTAGAGTATTGAGTGTGGCTCGGGAGTCAGGTCAGTGTGGTGACGACTATGGCTGCTAGTTGTTTTGTTGTAATGGAGGATGTTCCGGATACTCCTCACCAACCCAACGCAGAGTTCCAGTTCCCGAAGCGCTCCTTTGGCAAGAAGTCTATAGTGCATGCAGTTTTCAGCACTCCTGGTTTGCCAAGTGGCCTTTCTTGCATTACAAAGAGACCACTGATGTAGTCTATTGCCACACTTGCTTGAAAATGTTCACAGAAAAGAAAGCCAAAACATCTACGAAAGCAGATCAAGCATTTGTAAGTTCAGTGATACTTACTTGATAGCTATATAGCTATAGCTATATAATTATACTAACTAATTTGGTGACTATATTTATTTGATAGGTATGTAGAGGGTTCAGCAATTTGGAAAGATGCCACAATAGGATTTAGGAGCCATGAGCTCAGTGCCTGTCATCGTGAGGGAGTGGAAATGATTATAAACCTGCCTCTAAGCACTACTCCTGTTGGACACTACCTTTCAAAGCAATATAAAATTCAAGTGGCACAAAATCAGAAAATGTTTCTAAATATTTTGTCTTCCCTCAGGTTTCTAGCTAGGCAGGCATTGGCTATTCGGGGGCATCATAATGACTATGATGGGAATTTGATGCAGTTGTTAAAATTTCAGGAAGGAGGAGATGATGAGATGCTTAAATGGCTTGAAAAAAAGACTAATAAGTATACATCACCTGAAGTTCAAAATGAGCTTATTTCATTAATGGCTACCCACATTTTGAGAAGTTTATCAGGTAAACTTCAGTGTTCTCCTTTTATTAGTATTATGATTGATGAAACTACCGACATTACAAATCAAGAGCAAGTTACTATTGTTATGCGTAGGATTGAAGATGATTTTGAGGTGTATGAGGAATTCTTGGGCTTATATGCTGTTCCTTCAATTGATGCTGTCCAACTTTTCTCAGTCATTAAAGATTGCATGCTTAGGTTCAACTTGCCCTTAAACAAACTTCGGGGACAGTGCTATGATGGCTGTAGTACAATGAGTGGTATACGATCAGGTGTGGCAAAAAGAGTCCAGGATGAAGAATCTAGAGCTGTTTTTACTCATTGTTATAGCCACTCATTGAATCTTGCTGCTTGTGATGCTGTTAAGAAATCACAGATTGTAAAATCAGCTCTGGAGACAACACATGAGATTACCAAGCTTATAAAAAAATCACCTCGACGGAATGAAATTTTTAAACAATTGAAAGATGAAAGTGATTTGTCCTCTGAAATTAGTAGTGTTAATGTGAAAGTTCTTTGTCCCACTCGATGGACGGTACGTGCTGACTCCCTCTTCAGTATTATAGATAATTATTCTGTTTTATTGAGCACTTGGGAGACAGCGGGTGAGATTACCAGAGATACAGAGAACAAAGCACGGATTCAGGGGGTATTTCACAAATGAATACATTCAATTTTCTCTTTGGTACTTATTTGGGTGAGTTGGTGTTAAGACACACAGACAACCTGAGCAAAACTTTGCAGCATCAATCACTATCTGCAGCTGAAGGGCAAATTGTTGCAGACATGGTTATTCGCACAATTAAAAAACTTCGAGATGAAGATTTATTTGATTTGTTTTGGCTAAAGGTACTGAAGATGTCTGAATCACTTGATATGGAACCTCAGCTTCCACGTCAACGCAAACGACCCCGAAGACTTGAAGATGGATTAGCAGATGCAGAATTTCATGATGATGTCAAGGCCTACTTCAGACAGCATTACTTTGAAGCCATTGACCTCATTGTTAACTGTATCCAGGATCGGTTCCAGCAGCCAGGATACATGTTGTACAGTCACTTGGAGCAGTTACTCTTAAAGGCATCAGAAAAAAAAGATTTCGAAGAGGAGTTAGAGTTTGTTTGTAAATTTTATAAGGAAGATCTGGATCAAGAAAATCTAAAGGCTCAATTGTTCACTTTTGGAATTGAATTCCAACAGACACGAGATGACCACAGCACTCCAGCTGACATTTTTGACATAAAGAATTATTTCTGTTCTTTGTCCAATGCTCAAAGAACTTTATTATCTCAAGTATGTAGGGTGCTCCAGCTTGTTCTCATAATGCCGGCTACAAATACTACTTCAGAACGGTCCTTCAGTGCACTCCGACGTGTCAAGAATTACCTGCGCAACACCATGACACAGCAAAGGCTAAACAACCTAATGTTACTACATGTTCACAGGGATCTAACAGACAAACTTGATTTAAACATTATTGCTAATGACTATGTTGGTGATTCTGAACACAGAATCAAAATATTTGGAACTTTTTCATAGTTTTTGTATTATCAGATTTTTAAAATAATATTCAAACATTATAAAAATTGACCACAACCTCATTAAGAAGGCATAACCACACCCACTCATGGGCGTGGTTTGCATGGCCTGACCAATGTGATTTTGCTTGCTACACCACTGCAAGGTATCCCCAATGATGTGGACAGGTTCAAGTTCATCATGAAGGAACTTCAACTGGAGTCAGAGCCTTAACTGAACTCATTAAGACCACCTCCCAAGAAGAGAAAGAAGACTGACAGTGACAGCAGCAGTAGTGACAATCTGAATGATATACCTAAATTTTCTTACCGCTACACACAAAATGTTCACTCAAAAAAAATTGTTATAGCACAAAGCAGAAAATAAGTAGCTCGTAAGAAATTTACCCACATTTCCGGTGCAAAAACTTTAAACTACTGACCTGTTCCCTGTGCTAGTGTGGTTGCTAACAAATTTAACCGGAGGGAAAATATTTTGGGGGGCGTTGCTAATTGCCTCGTATTCCCACGCGCAAAACACCCGTGATCCCCGCACTTTGTCACGGAAAGTTATCCACAGAACTTCGCTTGAAACGCTTACCTGTTTCGAGGTGTATAGCGCGCGGGTCCAGCGCTCGCCCGAGCTTTAGTTCATTGGGCACCTACTGAGTTAGGAGCCTGAGTTGAAGAACGAGTAGAGAAACGCCCACCAAAAAGTTGCCGTTACCTTCACGATGGGTTCAGCGGTTAAGTATAGGCTGATCATGGCATTACTGTTTGTCTTGGTCGTTTGGATTTTGACTACTCCAAAATTAACTACGAGTTCAATTCAAACTACGAGTTCAATTCAATTGAGCTTACGGCCTCCCGCTGCCAGTTTGATAAAGTTAAGCTGGGCAACATTTTCAGATCCTTACCTGCAGGAAGTATTCTTATTTATTTCAGCATATTATGACACTAGAAATATAAAGAAAATGAATCGTCCTGCTGTTGTAGTTGTGGCCTACGTCTTGGAATCTTCTCCAAAGCCTAAGCTAATGTGTCATTTTACCTATGCCAACGGTAGCTCTGTTTGTCTTGGTGAAGCAAAGCGTGAAGTAGTCAACCATTTTCTTCTCAGTGTAAAAAATAATATATCTGCAATAAAGCAAGCTGTCAATGAACTGCTGCTATGCCCAGTGAGGGATGGAGATCCTGTGCCCACAGGAGTTCGCTTTAGCAGGAATCATTGCGAACAAAATAGTTTCTCAGTGGAAATAGCTGTAAATAATGCCAAATTGCCAATGAAAACCATTGGAGTGTGTCTTCAAGGTAACTTGAGACAAAATGGTCAGAATTTTTTGGACAGACTGGACAGCTTTATCGATATGTGTCAAACACTTGGAGCTGAATTTATCACAATGTATGCAAGCCCAGGTGAAGTGCAGGAAGAAGTTGTTGAGCATCTCCTTAGGAATCATAGTAACTTGGTCAATCTCATTCAGTGGAAAGCATTTGAAAGCCACGATTACCACGGGCAGGGTGGCCTCATGCACGACTGCCTGTACAGGCACATGTTAATGGCTGATTACTTAGTCATGATAGACTTGGACGAATTAATACTACCTTTCAACCATTTGAATTGGATGGGTATGTTGAAGGAACTAGAACATAAAGGCGGCCATGCTTATGCTGGTTATTCCTTTGAAAACAGGTTCTTCCTACCCAGTAATAATCGCAACAGCACAGAGATGAAGCAATGCAGAAACATTGGCAAGAAACCAGTTTACTTGGAAAATACTAATGAGTTGCAGTGTTCATTCAGGCACAGAGACCGCTCCAAGTACATTATTAAGCCAAAGCAAGTAATTCATGCAGCTGTTCATGAGCTCTGTGAAGTCCTGTCTCCTTATTCGCTGTACCCAGTGAGAAGGGATGTAGCAGTTAATGCCCATTACAGAGAAGCTGGACTCCAGAAGTGCTTGAACTCCAAGTCTATTGATAAATATACTGCTCTGAGTCCTTTGTTGAAGAGGTTTGCAAAGAGATACTGTGTATAGTTGCTGCTAGCCAGACTGGTGGATGTGGTAGAATCATTCCTATAAACCACACCCCTGAACACTCCCACTAGAAACACTAAACACATCGCATGCCTTATTATTCTATTGTTTTCTTACTAGCTAATTACTTATTCCATTTATCTTTCACTTCCCATTGCATCATTCCTTTCCTGTGTCACCAGACTTTCATTGAGCATGCCCAGACTGGTTTTATATATAATGGCATGTGTTTCTCAGGGTCATGGTTTACCACACTTAACTCTTGTGAACCTTCTGTTCTGCTTTAAACAGCAGCAGCTGGCTAGCTAAGGGCCTGTGAAAGGGTTGTGTAAGTGCTTTCTGACACTCTGGTGGCAGCCTACTTGGTTCTCTCCCAGCTGCTTCCACCACACCTGGTGCCAGCGGTGGTCCAGCATTCTTCTTCAGTGTTGGATACTTCAAGAAGGCCTAACCCATCGAAGCTCACTTCTTTGATTACTGCCCTTTGAGATTTGCGATGCTCCATAACTGAACAATCCCTGACTCCAGACGTAGAGGGTTTCCATCACAACTCATTTCTTTTCAGTTCAGCAGTCTGTTCCTGCCTATTCTACAGCAGTCTTCCCTGCCGTTCCAATCTCGATCAAGTGGTCACTTGCACGAACCCTTGCCAATATTGTGCTTTCTCTGGAATTCCCAGTCTACCTCCAGCAGCCTTCACCTGGTACTTCATTGAGTTTCTTCCTCAGATCTACAGCCTTCAGCTCTTCTGCTTCTTGAGTAAGTTATTAGTTTCTATTAGTGCATTGTTGTTGTTGCATTCTGTATTGTGCTCAAAACGTTGTAAATTGTGTTATTAGTTTATCAGTATATCATTTATCTACTATGTACACCAGGCGCCAAAGAGCCAAAGCTCTAGCAATGGCAGTTCAGTCCCCCACTCATTCTGAAAACTCTTGCTCTTCCCTTGATTCAATCCCCTCATTATCATCTGCCCATTCAGTCATTTCCGGCTTTTCCTCTTCCAATGAATCATTTTCTTCTACCACTACCACTGTTCCTCTTGATTCTGTTCAATCTAAGGATGCCTCACCCTTAACCACACCCTGTGACAAACCTGATGATGACCCAACCCTTTTAATCAAATCTATGACAAGGCTAAAGCTGCAGACATTGACCCCACTATGTTCATGTTTTCCCAGTTGCTTTCAAAGCAGTCTCAACCTGCAGCCTCAACTCCAATACCTCTTGACAAACCTGAATCCCTCTCTTCTGCCATTGGCAAGATGGCAGAGGGAGAAGACATTTTTTTTCTCCACCAGTTCGAATTCGAATTGAGTGCTAGAACCATTCCACAGTATAAATGAATTACCTATTTGCCCTCAGTCTTATCTGGATTTTATAATAGTGGTGTGCTTGAGCACAAATGGCGATCGAGCCTTAAACTACACTATTGTTAAACTATTGATTTTAACAACTAACATTCAAACTACTAAAATAAAGTTAAATTACGCATATGCGGTAAAGGGGATTCAATGCCATAGTAACGCTCCCCTCAACTGTTTGAATTGAAAAAGAAGCAACAAAATCAAGTCACGTTATTTAAAATTTTCTTTGTGATATTCTTAAGAGTAGTTGTAACGCACAATACTTTCACACAACTGAATATACGTACGCAAGACTTACCTTCGTGGTTCTCTAGTGGACAATGAATTTTCAAGTAATTACCGTTGCTAGGCTTATAACTGACAAATAGCGTATTAACTTACCACCGTAACTAACTCGAATAGAAATGGAGCTCCCATAAGTTTTTGAGTTTTAACTGCATCCCAAAACAATTCAAAGCGGTAACCAATATACCTTATACCGGTAATGATCGCTAAATTGGAGGATTCTGTTTAGTGAAGCTTGGGACGGGGTCAAACACGGAGCGAACACAAAAATACGCGAGGGTCAAAGTACAAAATGACATACGTACGTCCAAATGTGAGCGGGTCTGGGAAAAGGGACCTTACGCAAAAATTGAAATTGAGATATAGGCTCCAGAAGTAAGTCATCGGAAAAATTCTTTCTTTCTCCTATTTTGTTTTTTGCAGAATTAGTCTTAGTGACCCCTTACTCTACGTCTATGCTAAATGTCAAAACAACTTAACTCTCGTTTTCTCGGGAAGTACAATAAACGGGGGGATGGGCGGAGTTTCAAAGAAGCAGCTAAAAAAAAACGGCATAGCTTTGAGGCTATTGCATGCACTGTACAGCTTACCTCTGGCTGAAAGTTTACCGCTACGAATAGAGTAGCCAAGGATTCCGACAAGACAGGCCGTGAGACGCTTTGAAAGCTAAAAAGAACTCTACGCAAACTTCGTTAGTCGCCCTTAAAAAGCGGCTGAACGATTTAATTGCGTATGCGGAGTACGCCGTTAAGTATACGGAAACGTTAATTATACCGGAAATGGAAATTCAATTTTATGTTTTCTCGATTTCTAGTTCAATTGCTTTGCTGAATACAGCCCAGTTCAACTGCCAGTTTCTCTGCACGTCGAAGGTTTACCCTCCAGTATTTTAGCACTAAGTTGAGATAAATTGTAGCTTTTTATTAGCATAAAAAACTCAATTTTTTTGGTTTGCTCCATAAGGTCCCTTTTCCTAGACCCACTCACAAATATATAAATAAACAAAATATCCCCGATTTTCAATTGTGTTACCCCTGAGAGTGTCTCGCTCGCCAATAACGTAGCCATTTGCACCTCATAATGAAGATAGTGTTACTTAACATTGGAGGTTATTCTGTCTCTGGAATGTTTGAATTCATTTCCCCTCAAGTTTAGAACTGGCGGTCAAAAAACCTTACTCCAATGGTACAATAACTGGCGATACAAGTTCCACATTATTCTTGAGTTCTACCATTTCTAGTCAATTGTTCAGATAAACTCATAGAGGATATGTCCAATGTTATTGCCACCATTGGCATTTTGGCTGGTTTACCCCAAGAGCACAGAGACGTCCTGCTTGTGCAACCAATCAAGCTTTCGTGCAAGATTGTAACACTTGGTGCGTGTCTACATTTTCTCATGGCAAGTCATATCCTTCTAAGTCCCATCACAACAAGCCTCAAGACTACAGTCCACATTCTGACTCTAGACATCTCAATTCCAGGCAACCTCCTTACTCCAAGCCACCCTTGCTCAACTCACCTGTCACTCATTCTCCCACCCTTCATTCACACTCTTCCCATTCTCACACCTCCCACCATAACACCTCTCAGTCTCGCCCCAACTCTCTACCTAGGCGTGACGTTAGCACAGTCACTTGCTTTAAGTGTAACAGTATTGGCCATTATGCCAACAACTGCACTACCACTCCCACTCTGTCACACCCACCCAGCAACTCCACCCCATCTTCATCCACCACACCCACCCAAAATCGACCCGTTCCAGTCCCCAGAACCAATGCCAGACCAGTCAGGAAGGTTGAACTTAACAAGTCACTACCTGCTCCAACCTTACCTACCGTTTCCTCTTGTGATACCTTGCCCACCCCTATCAACAGTTTTGATGAAGATTTAGTCACAGTTGACGACTTTATTGACATTGATTACACTCCTGTTAAGTTTGCATCTATTTCAGGCATTTCACAAGTTGCCAAATCAGTCCCAGTCTTTGAACTCCCAGTAGTACTCCCTACTCTTAGTGGTATCTGCCAACTTGCAGTTGATTCCAGACTACCCCCTAGAACTGTTCTCCTAGGCATAGACTTTGGCAAAGATAACATCACTTCTCTCATCAATCACATCAAATCCGAGCCCGCACCTGTCCTAACAGTTACCCGTGCCATGCAGGCAAAATCTGATATTGCAACCCATGTTGCTGAGACATTGCACACTACTGAAGGTGCCACTCCTCTGTCATTAAATGACATTAGTGAGCCAGTTGACTGTGACTCTGCTGACACTCAATCAGCATCTGATGCAGTTGTTCCATGTCCATCCACCAATCATGGTATTTTACTCACCCCCACTTCCATTCCTACTCTTAACTTTGATGGCATAACCAGAGACAAGTTTGTTCAACTACAACATGAGGATGAAACATTAGCCCCCCTTTGGGAGCATGCTAAGAATGGAGACAAGCATTTCTTTGTGGTTGACAAATTGCTCATGTGTCTCACTTCCACTCAACACTCTGTTTCACATGCCCTTGTAGTTCCCAAACCACTCAGGGATGAAGTTCTCATTGCTGCACATGAAGGCCTTGGGCATGGCGGTCTGAACACCACCAGCTCCCTGGTCAATAAACATTTCACGTGGCCAAACCTTGTTTCAGACATTAGAAGACACGTTCAGTCATGTGACAAGTGCACACGTTTTAACAAATCTGGTGCCCCAAAAGTACCCATGTTGGAGCCAGAAATCATCTCAGAGAGGGGAGAGAAACTTACTCTAGATATAGACCTCTTCCCACTAAACACAAATACAGATTCATACTCACTTGCCTTGAGCTTGCTTCGGGGTTTCCATTCGCCATTCCCCTCAAATCATACACTTCTGAAGACACCTCTAAAGCCATACTATCTATCATTTCTATTTTGGGTCCACTCCTTGTCATTCTCACAGATCAAGGTTCCAATTTCATGTCTCTCACTCTTTCACACCTCAAAAAGCATTTCAACATCTCGTCCATCCGTACATCACCTTATCATCCACAGTCCAATGGACGCCTTGAAAGATTCCACTCTACACTAAAAGCTATGATTTCAAAATGCATCACAAAAACATGATTGGCCTATTGTCTTTGACCTTATCTTTACTTTGCCAGAAGTCTTCCTCACTCCCGCCATGGCTTTCCAAACTCCCCTCACAGACTATCCAAAGAAGCCTCACTTGCTGCTAACTTTAACATTGGTGATCTTGTTTATAAAAGAGCTCCAGGCATCAACAAATGTTTGGATGCATCCTGGGACGGTCCTTACACAATCTCCCAACTGTTCCATTGTTCCCCAGGGCAAGAAAGTTAAACCCAAAGCAGTACATCTTTCACAGCTTAAGAAAGTTTTGCCTGTTCACAGATGCCTCATTGTGCCTGATGAACATGTCAGGGGTGGCTCATCCAATTGGATATTGAGTGGGCCATGTTGCGTTTATGCAAAGTAGCTACTTACAATTAATAATAAATTCATTACAGTAAACAGCCTTATTAACATTTTTATGACATAAAAAAGTGCAATGTCAATGATTAGTGAAACGTCCAAATATAGCCTTTCTCTGTTCCCCAGCAGCAATAAATTCATTTCCAATGTCTTTCAAATTTAGCTTGTCAAGTCTATCTTGGTGTACGTAAAGAACTAAAAGGTTATTTAGTCGAATCTGAGAAATTGTAGACCGAAGGTACGTTTTCAGACGCCTGAGAGCACTGAATGACCTTTTACTCGACGCATTTGTTGCTGGCAATACCAATAACAATTTTACAAGAATTATAACTTGAGAAAACAAGCTCCTTGCTGGTTCAGAAAGCCCCTTCAGGTAAGCTACAATTGAAGATAAGGAAACTTCTCCTGTCAACTGGGCTGATAGTGTCTTGAATTGAATCTCGAGTTCACTGTAATTGAGATCATCTTTATAAACATCTCTGACTACCTTCAACTCTTCATCATAAGCCTTTTCTTGGCACCCTTTCAGAAGAAAATGCTCTAATCTTGAATAAATCCTGTAATCTTGCTGGTCAAAGCGATCAGAAATACACTCAATGCTTAAGTCAATGGCTTGAAAGTACATTCTTCTATAATGATCTATAGGCTCAGATGAAAAATGTCCTATACTTTGACCATCATCATAACGCCTGGGCTGTTTCCTTCTTCTTGGAAGAGCTGGATCGCTAATATCTAACTCTTTTGCTTTCATAGTTACTAATTCCCAGAAACTTTTGAAGCTGTCATCTGACCGCAGCGTTTGCAGTGTTTGCTTGACCATTGCAGCTACGTGCTCACCTTCAACTGCAGACATACTTTTGTGCTGTAGTGTACGACTTAAATTATCACAATGCCTCAGTAATAGCTGTGCCAAGGAAGTACCAAAATAAAAATAAAATGTTTTCATTTGAGCTGATATTCCAGTAATTCGTGCCCTGGTTTCAGAATCTTTGGTTTCATCATACACAATCTCCCAAGAATCTTGAAGCACATTATAATTCTCAAGCACACTCTTCAAAGATTCACTGCGTACAGTCCACCGGGTAGGGCAAAGCTTAGTTATACTGGGAATATCAGGTTCTAACTCTTCCTTCAATCTTTGAAAAATACCATCACGCTTCGGTGAAAACTTAATCAACTTACACAGTTCAGAAATAGCATCTAGTGAGTCCAGCAAAACTTTACATCCTTTTATTGAGTCACATGCAGCCAAGTTTAGTGCGTGCCCAAAACAATGCAAGTATAGAGCGCAAGGCTCTTCCTCTTTAATCCTCTTTGCCACCCCTTTTTTGGATCCTGACATTGAACTAGCTCCGTCATAGCATTGCCCTCTAACCTTTGTATATCTAAATTTAGAGCTTGTAGCATATCTTTAATAACTAAATATATGGTTTCAGCATCTGTTTTGTCTAGCTGATATAAGCCCAAATATTCTTCATGGACATCAAAATTGCTACCAACCCAACGAAAGACAGAGACTAGTTGTTCTTTATTAGATACATCAGTTGTCTCATCTGCCAAAATAGAATAGAACTCAGCCTGATGCAGATTAGATGTAATGTCACGCATGATTTTATGAGCCATTAACCTTGCTATTTCATTCTGTATATCTTTAGAAACATATGTGTAATTCTTACGACTAAGCCACTGGGATATATTGGGATTATCAACTGTAGTCAAGTCCACCTATGCCCGTCAAGAAAAAAGATGGTGGCATCAGAATTATGATCGACTTCAGAAAACTTAACAGTATTACCATTCATGATCCTTTCACCATGCCATCCATCGATGACATCTTGGCCCAACTAGGGAATGCAATAAGATGGACCTATTAAAGGGTTTCCATCAGGTGCCCATGGCTAATGACTCTAAAGAATTGACTGCTTTCACCTGTCTTCAGGGAAAATTTCAGTACAAAGTTATGCCCTTTGGCCTAACCAATGCTCCCAGCACTTTCCAACAGCTGATGCAGACAGTCTTGAGAGGCCTAGAAGCATTCTCACTCCCTTATATTGATAATGTAAATCATTTTTCTACTTCCTTCACAGATCATCTTTCCCACATTACTTCTGTTCTTTCCAGGCTTGCTGGAGCAGGCCTCACAGTGAAGCAATCTAAATGCTCCTGGTGTTTCAGGTCATTTGACTTCCTTGGCTTCCATGTTGGCTATGGCAAACTCTCCATCCCAGATGCAAGAATCGCTCACATCTCAAACTATGTTATCCCTTCCACCAAATCTTCTCTCAAATCATTTCTTGGGCTCATCACTTTCTATTCTCGTTTTATTCCCGCCTTATCACAATACACTGCTGTCTTAAATTCTCACCTGACTAAGAACAGCCCAGACAAATTACACTATGATAACGACTTCATGACTGCTTTTAATTCTACTATTAGTTCTGTATCATCCCATACTTCCCTGATTATTCCTAATGCTAATCATGCTTTGAGTGTTTTTACAGATGCTTCCTACAGTGGAGTTGGTGGATCTCTCTGTGTTTATAGAGACTCTACTTGGATCCCATGTGCATTTTACTCCCGGCAACTACTCCCAAGGGAAAAGAATTATTCTGTTATCGACCTCCTTGCCCTCCTGTCAACCATCACTCATTTCCATTTCTACCTTATCTGGACGATTTTTCAAAGCATTCACTGATCACAGTGCCCTGACTGACATTATTGATAGCCAGCCTCCTTCAGCACGTCTATGCAGATGGAAGCAGAAATTGGCAGACTAACTTTGAGTATGTTATGTGAAAGGTTCAGCAAATTCAGTTGCAGACGCCCTGTCCAGACAATCTTGGCCTTCCCAAGGACCAGCAGCAGCAGCACATCCCTGCAACCACTCCTCCTTCCTCAGTGTAGACGTCACTCCATCTCCTTCACCCCACACTTCAATTTTCGAAGGAGGGGGGAGATGTGGTGGAATACCTACCACATCCCTATAAACCACACCCCTGAACACTCCACCTACTAGAAACACTAAACACATCACATTATTATTAGATTATTAGCATGCCTTACTATTCTTATTCCATTTATCTCCCACTTCCCATTGCATCATTGCTTTCCCGTGTCCATCAGACTTTCATTGAGCATGCCCAGACTGGTTTTATATATAATGGCTGGTCTGAGCATGTGTTTCTCAGTGTCATGCTTTACCATACTTAACTCTTGTGAACCTTCTGTTCTGCTTTAAACAGCAGCAGCTGGCTAGCTAAGGGCCTGTGAAAGGGTTGTGTGAGTGCTTTTTGACACTCTGGTGGCATCCTACTTGGTTCTCTCCCAGCTGCTTCCACCACAGTGGAGTTCTAATTTCCATCCTCCTTGTGAGATATTTCCAGCATTGTTCATATAAAAAGTGAACATAACATGTTTTTATTGTTGATTTATAAGCATGTGAAATATTGAACTACAGTATTCACTTAATTTGACAGCCTTGTTCAAATTAATTAACATTTATATTCAAATCTCTCAAGATAGACTACATACATTATCACCTTGCTACAATTCAATATAGGGGATACCTATTTTCCGTGACGGGATGGGACTGTCCCGTAAATAAAGCTTGCGCCTAATATCCTAGATGGTGCCAAAATGTGCAGCTATAAACACCATGCAAAATCTTCAGTATACACCGGTGTATAACATAAGGATTACTTTGTTATACATATGAGAAACACCAGGGTCACTCATAGTATACACCAGTGTTTCTCCTACGTATAGGTACTCGCCAAAAAGCGAAGTTTACAAATTGCTAACTAGCTCGTTAACTAGTGATGTGCTTAAGCACAAATGGCGAGCGAGCCTAAAGACTATAATATTTTTATATGAATGATTTTGACTTACTTCTAACACTAAAGCTACTGAAAATAAGGTCCAGTTTGTTTATTTAGCATACAGGGTAAAGGGATTTCAGTGCCATAGTAACAACTAACTCTCTGCAACTGCTTGAATTGAAGGAAAAAACTAACAGGTTGTAACACACGATGCTTTGACACAACTGGACATGCACCTACACAGACTTACCTTCGCAGTAGTCTAGTGGACAATGTATTTTCAAGTAAATGCTGTTGCGCACGGCTTATAACCATGACAAAGAGCGCATTGACTTACCACCGCCACTAACTCGAATAGAAAGTCCCTTAAGTTTTCAAGTTTTAACTGCACCCGCAAAATAATTCTAAAAGGTAAACAATTCAATTTTTAGGGTGATACGGGTACTGATCGACAAACAGAGGATTCTGTTTAGTGAAGTTTGGGACGGGGTCGACAACCGAACTAACACAAAAACACGAGGGTCAAAGTACAAAAATGCCTTACGTACGTCCATACATATATACAAATAAACTAGTGGTGTGCTTGAGCACAAATGGCGAGCGAGCCTAAAGACTACACTATTTTTATATGAATGATTTTGACTTCTAACACTGAAGCTACTGAAAATAAGGTCCAGTTTTTTAATTTAGCATGCAACTGCTTGGAAGGAAAACAACAACAACAAAACAATACACGTTATTTAAAAGTTTTCTTTGTGATATTCTTTAGCTAAGTAGTGGTTGTAACACACAATGCTTTGACACAACTGGACATGCACCTACACAGACTTACCTTCGCAGTAGTCTAGTGGACACTGTATTTTCAAGTAAATACTGTTGCGCACGGCTTATAACCATGACAAAGAGCGCATTGACTTACCACCGCCACTAACTCGAATAGAAATGGAAGTCCCTCAAGTTTTCAAGTTTTAACTGCACCCGCAAAAGAATTCAAAACTGTAAACAATTCAATTTCTAGGGTGATACGGGTACTGATCGCTAAACCAGAGGATTCTGTTTAGTGCAATTTGGGACGGGGTCGAACGCCGAGCGAACACAAAAATACGGAGGGTCAAAGTACAAAATGACATACGTACGTCCATATATATAAATAAACAAACATCCCCGATTTTCGATTGTGTTACCCCTGTAAGTGTCTCGCTCGCTACGCTCGCTCGCCAACTAGTGGTGTGCTTGAGCACAAATGGCGAGCGAGCCTAAAGACTATTCTGAAGCTACTGAAAATAAGGTCAAGTTTTTAAATTTAGCATACAGGGTAAAGGGATTTCAGTGCCATAGTAACAACTCTCTGCAACTGCTTGAATTGAAGGAAAAAACAACAACAACAAAACAATACACGTTATTTAAAAGTTTTCTTTGTGATATTCTTTAGCTAAGTAGTGGTTGTAACATAGTTGGGCGGAGCCCGACCTCTTCTGAAGGGAGAGGTCGGGTAACAAGCCTATACCCGAGTTTGTTCTGCTGAGTCAGCTAATTTCCTTAGCATTTAACCACACTTCAATCTGATTGGACTGCAACGTACGTTGCAGCAGGGAACAAACCCGGGTGCGATTTTTTAAACGACGCACCCTTTGAGGACTTAGAAAAACTAGCAACGTTTATTAAAGGTCAAAGTTCATGGTGCACCAGATAGTTAAATCATTTGCGCATGCGCGGTGAACAAGAGTTTGTGTATTTTTTTTTTTTTTTGGCTTCCCGCGGTGAAATGCTTGCTACCATGCTGTCTTCAAAGTTTCTACTTCTATGGCTTCTTGTGACTGTTCCCATGCAGGATCTTTTCAGCACAATCTGGGAATTCTTTGTTCCCAGATCCAGGGGTGAATGCTGGGTCTTTTACTGTTCCAGATCACTTTCCTGATCCTGAACTGTTTTTGGAGTTTCTTTCCTCTTATAGCGATTGTTTCATCTTGATGCTTAGAGTTCTACTGTTATTAACTGCAATTTTGTTGACAAGGTAAGGAATTTTGGTGTATGTATTAGAAGAAGAGGTTAATACACTTTCTTATTAGTTCACTATCTTGAAAATAACACCATTTAAAAAACTACAATGACTGACATATAAATTAAACAAATTTATCTTAAACATTTCATTGCTCCAGAGATAATACCCGACAGTCATCCACAAAATTATCTAAAAGTCGTCAATATCTTATGGTAAGTACAATACGAATAAAACAACAACATAACAACTTATTGATTTATTGTACATGATTAGGGTGGAGGATTGGAAAAGTTATGTTATGATAATGCTCCAGTCATATCTGCAAGTCTATCCATGGACATAGTAATTTCCGAGGTTGCAAAGTCAGTGGTCCATCCATGTGGTCTAACAGAGATTCCTTCACTCACTTCCATTACCAAAGCCATAAGTCTGCTATGTAAACAAACAGAAGTAAGTGTGAAAAAATTTATATACATAAAATTTCCAATGGGATTGATGGATTATAATGGATTAAAACAAATTCAGTGGTATCATTACGACTTAAAACATAACAGCACCATAGGTAAGATTATGACTTGGTTAACCGAAACTGGTGACTTATATGGAATTAATACTAAAATAATTATGGAGTTCTTTAGCCAATCTAGCTCGAATCATGAAACAAAGCTGATAAATTTAACTAGAGATAATTGGATAACTGAAAATGAAATAAATGAATTGTTCACTCTTTTGAATCAGCAGTATGAAGATATTATGTGCGTAGTATGTACCCCAGATAAATGCATAAGAGATTTCTTGATATCGAAAAGCAAAGTGTTTCAGAATGGAAAAGTTATTTTGGCTCTTAATGTAGGACAAGACCATATCAGTAAGTCCATTTTTATTTCTGATGGAATAAAGCAAGGAAATCATTGGACATTATTGGCACTTAATACTGAAACAAAACTAGCGTATTACGGTGATTCACTGAGCTGGGATATTCCATCTAACTTCAATTCAAGCATTTGCGCTATTCGAACTCGTATTTATTGATTCATGGTCCTCTTTTGATGACTATAATAATCCTATGTTTGTCATTTCAACTTCCTCTGCTGCTGGTGGGCTACCTCTAGGAGTGGTGGTTACATCAGGGGAGAGTACATCAATAATCTTTCTTTCTCCTATTTTTGTTTTTTGCAGAATTAGTCTTAGTGACCCTTACTCTAAGTCTATGCCAAATTTCAAATGCCAAAACAACTTAAAAGACCCCAAGCGTGCCGTGGAAAGACAAGCTTCTTTTTATTCTCTCTCGTTCTCGAAGTACAATAAACGGGGAATGGGCGGAGTTTCAAACAAGAAGCTAATAAAAACGGCATAGCTTTGAGAATAGTGCATGTAATCTACAGCTTACCTCTGGCTGAAAGATTACCACTACATGGAGTAGAGTAGCCAAGGATTCCGACAAGACAGGCTGTGAAGCGCTGTGAAAGCTAAAAAGAACTCTACGCAAACTTCGTTAGTCGCCGCTGTACGATTTAATTGCGTATGCGGAGTACGCCGTTAAGTATACGGAAACATTAATTATGCCGGAAGTGGAAATTCAATTTATGTTTTCTCGATTTCTAGTTTAATTGCTTTGCTGAATACAGCCCAGTTCAACTGCCAGTTTCTCTGCAAGGGGAAGGTTTTACCCTCCAGTATTTTAGCACTAAGTTGAGATAAATTGTAGCTTTTTATTAGCATAAATAACTCAATTTTTTTTGTTTGAGTGAAGTGCCCCCTTTTCCCATAGACTGTCACAATTATGCAGAGGCCGGAATACGAATTTTAAAAGACATAGTATTTCAAAGAATAAAAGCCTACAATTTGGTCCAAATTTTTGAATTTATAACTGTAACTTTTGAAATGTACTATGAATGAAGATTGCTATCATATAATAGAATGGACAGATACATTTCACTTCGTCACAAAGGACTGGGAGCATACCAGGTAAATAATACGGATATAACTAAACACAATCGTAATAATTTGTTATACTTAGTTAAGAGTAATCACAGCGATCGAGAATATATCATAGATACTGAGAATTGGACATGTACTTGCAGTGTTGGAATTACTGGCTTTCCTACAGGAGAGCCTTGTAAGCATCAGCGTGTAGTTAATAAATATAAACTGACTTCGCCTCATTTAATTCCTTTTTTTAATGCAAGGGGCAGATATTTGCATGCTGTGATAGCTTTAGGTGAAGACAGAGCAGGTACCCAAGCATTCTATGAAAGTTTAAAAACCAGTATGGCAGTAACAGACTCTGAAATGATGTCTACTAATAGTACAGAAATATGTGAGCCAAATGCTCCTATCTCTCCTAACAGTGACAGTGAATATGATTCTGCTGAAGATAATTTAGATACTTTAATTAATATACTACAGAAAGACACCCATGAGGGAGATGAGCTTATGCAAAATGTGTCACAGCTATGTTGCTCATTTGTGGATGATGTATGCAAGCGAATAAAGCAAATGGACACACAATATTTACATGGGCTAAAAAAGTTTTTTACAGTTTATTTGGACACTATTTCTGGCACTGAACCAGAATTATCAGCAACTCCGAAATTGAGCAGTCTATTACATACTTCAAAAAAAATAATGAAATAATACCAGTAGCTGGAAGAAGAATAAACGTCCAGCCTACAGCAATTTCCCGTCGCCGAGAAGGAGCTCCTCGAGGGAATAAGATGGCAGTGAGTGGACGGCTAGTGAAGAGACCACACCCAGAATCAGATTGTGCTGTACAACAAAAGCGTGGAAGAAAAGAACATATAAAGCGAAAGCACAATCTGCGAAAAAATGAACTAAATAATCAAGCAAATCAATTTAAACATGGTCGTGGTCATTAAGACTCACACCACAATTTGTAACATTGTTTTTTTTTAAACTAATTAATAATCATTATCACCTACAGTACATTAATTCATAAAGATCCACTGTGTTTTGGCTTTATAACTTTCACTTATACATGGCTTAAATATTCTAAACCTCAAGCTACACACATACATACACTTTAGCTATACCCATGTCTTATTGTATTACACACAAAATTGGGCACTATTTGGAATCTGAAGACACTTCTGTGTATTAAATCAGCAAATCAAAGCACATCAGTATTAGAACAGAAGTTTGTCATTACATGTGTACCACATGGTCTCAATGTATGTTGCTGCCAATGTTCACTCACTACTACTAACATACACATTACACATACAACAACACACCCATACACATGCGTACTACACAGATGCTAGCAAATTCTTATAGCTGCATACTGTTTTACTTTTGAATGGAAGCTCTACATTATTGGCGAGCGAACGAAGTGAGCGAGACACTCTCGAGCCAAGATCAAGGCAAAATTTGGTATATATGTTATATATATATATGGCTTTGGTACGTCGCCTCTCTTTACGTAAATAGGGCGGAGCTTCGTACGATCAGTACCATTTTTCACTAAGTTTCTTAAAACGTTTTTTAGCTGTTGATTTCGTTTCATGGCACGCAGGAATATTCTAAGCCTATATATACATAGGCTCGCTAGCATATATTTTTGTCAATAAATGGTAAAGTATCGTCAATTTAGCTGTGGGTTTTTTTTTTTTTTTTTCCCCCAATTTTTTTTTTATTTTATAGCTGGGCTAACTCACTCGCCACATTTTTATATAATGACTAAGAATCAAAAATAAGAATTTATGTATAGATATACATGTGAAGCAAGTAAAAATGACAAAGACTGTGAGTTTCAGCCAGAACGGACACTAGCTCAAAAGGCTTTGGAGGAAAGTGGTAGTAAAATGGTTATTGACTGAAGCCTCTCTCCATATCAATGTCTTATGTTGCTATTGTTTGAGTTCAATGAATGCATGTGTGCGTGGATGAGATTCCTCTGGGTAAAAGGGCATTGATATTCAAACAAACCGGGAATTGCAACAAATTTGATAAGGCAAAGTCCCCAGACCCTATTATGAGCGGAGCATTTAGGTAAAGGGTGTGGGAAACACAAGAAAAGTATCATTGTTAAAACAACAACAACACCAAAAAAAAACAACACCAAAAAAACAACAACTAAAAACTGATTTCTGTAGTAGGCACTCTTGCTGTCCAAAAATACATGGAATTCACAGAATTTTTTTTAATGTACACGTAGCTAATAATATGTTGCAATGGGATTATGTGGTAAGGATCATCACACTAAATATCTAAGCATGCACAATATGTATTTGTTTGCAGTAAAATTTTAAGACGTACTGTAGTAGTTTAATCTTTAGCTGGTACTAGTGAGATCTTAATGCTACAGCTACACTAGCAAAAAACAACAGCAACAAAAAAACAAAAAAAAACAAAAAAAAAACAACTAACAGACACACTTTATAATCAGGGTTTAATACAGGATTTTTGACTAGGGGGAGAGGGGAGGAGGGAGAACATCAGTGTCACCAGTCGGTGAGTTTAGTAGATGTGCATATATTCTGAACTTCAAAAAAAAAAAAAAAGGTATAAAACACTGTGGGACGAGAAAAAAACAACAACCTAAAGTAGAAATTAGCGAGTCACTCTTGGGTCTAAATCAAAGTCTTAAAGCACAGAGTGGCGAGAGAGCCAGCCCAGCTATACTACAAACTGGTAGCTAAATTGTCAAAATATTTACGGCACCCGAAGTTATAACTTGAAACACCTAATGATACTTTACCTTTTATGTGCCAGTGGTGACTGACATGACTGCACTTAATTAATTATTTATGTTTCATGTAACATTCCCATTCAATACATTTCCTGCTTAGAGCACTATTAATTTCTCCACTGTTGTGGTATTACCATACATTTTGCATTGAAAAAGACGGTGCTATAGTATAATAATAATAAAATAATAAATAAATAAATAAATACACAAACAGTTGACAGTTAGACTAGCTCAAGATCAGCCAGTTTTGCAAGGTCTAAGAGTCTTTCACTAAAAGGTCGTCATAATTCTATCAAATTTTCACATTCCAGATAGTTCCTTGTTTGCTTGCCAACATTAATAAGTGTTATTACAAGACAAATGAAACTAAGAGACTCACTGAATGGTTCATGAGTGCCTTGAAGCACAGCACACAGATGTGAATGTCTGAGGACTCCGTGGTTGCCCGTGCCTGAGGCTGACGACCAGTTGAGGACTTGGGCTTAGTGACTAGAGGAATCATGGTGTCACTACTCCGGAGTCTTTGTAGAGGAGGTCGAGTGACAACTGAGGGAGCTTCCCTACAATACCAACCACAAGGTAATGTAAAGAACATATATACGTTTACCTGTCACCAGTTCATGGCATATCATAATGTATTTCTAGGCTTCAGAGTCTTATAATAATAGCTTGTTATTTATTTATTTTTATCGTGTGAGTATGTGCTTGTGTGTTTCTTTTATGTGAGTGCCTATGTTTGCACTTGTGACATATCATATACTCAACGCGTTTTCATGGTGTTCTGTAACTGTCTTTGTTTTCATGATTACATAACAGGACACCTGGACTTTCAACCGCAAGGAGGGGATTCCTACAGTGGATATTATATAGGAATCTTTATGATGCCATGGGCTACAGGACTATCCCATAATACACACAGTACTGTACCATACCAGCATAGACTGACAGGAGACTATATACTTGTATAATAAGATACACCATAAAGTCACAGTCTTCACTCACCTGACTTCCAGCTGGTATCTGAACATCATGTAGCTCACTAGCTCTCGGAGACCACTCCCCTCACTCAGAAAATGTTTCACCCAGCTATATCCCACACAAACAACAAAACAACAACAATCATGACTGCAATATAATGAAAGATCCATCCCAGGTAAGGTTGTTCTGCATGTTCCAACACAACTGGAACCTTACAGTAATACCAAGGAATGCCTTTGAGTGATCTCTTTTTAAAACACATCAGACAATTGTCTCTGAACAAACACACACACTTACATAATACAAATCCTATGGAAATACTGCAGCTGGAATTCCTACTAATTTACTATAATAAATTTCAGCAGAATCCTATACTCAGGTTAACTTACGTTCCAGCTATGGTCAAAGTACCGACTCCCCTCTACTTCCCTTCACTATTCTCCACAACAGCTCGGGATAAGTTGGACAAGACTTCGCTGTCAGTGTCTTGACGAGAAAAAAAAAGCAACATAAGGTTCAAAGTATAAAATATCTTGTACTTTGTACCTAAGTATTTCCAGAATTTTTTCTAAGTCCTCAAAGGGTGCGTCGTTTAAAAAATCGCTTACGGTATTAATTCATGGGTCAGTACCTAAAAATATCATTGTGAAGATATCCAAATAAAAAAATAAATATAACATATACCCAATTTTAAATTGTCCACCCCTAAAGTATCTCACTCACTTCACTTGCTCTGCTCAATAACAAATATCCCCGATTTTCAATTGTGTTACCCCTGATAGTGTCTCAATCACTTCGCTTGCTCGCCAAAAACACAATGTAAACAGCAAGATTTCTGGAGGGTACGCTTACTGTTTATTATATCCTGGAGGGTACGCTTACTGTTTATTATATCCTGGAGGGTACGCTTACTGTTTATTATATCCTGGAGGGTACGCTTACTGTTTATTATATCCTGGAGGGTTATTTGCATGCAGCATAGACAGCCAGCATCCTGGAAGTTCTAACACTGCGCCAAAAAGCGAAGTTTACAAATTGCAAACTAGCTCGTTAACTACTAGTTCGCGCGTAGTTACCGAGCGGATAACAAATTTTGGAACTCCGTTGTTGACATCGGGAACTGACACTAGTTAACAAGCTAGTTTACAAACCTTGCAAACCTGGCTGAAAACTCATTGTTAACTACGTTGACAAGTCTGTAACTTTCTGGAAACCACTTGACAAAGTCTGCAACTTTCTGGAAACTACATTGACAAATCTGTAACTGTTTGGTGACCACCTTGATAAGTCTGTAACTTTCCAGCAAACCACTTGGACAAATCTGTAACTTTCTAGCAAACCACTTTGATAAGGCTGCAACTTTCTTGGGAACTAATTTAGTATGTCTGGAACCTTTACGTTAACCCTCTTTGACAACCATGGATAACCACATTGAAAATTTCTTGTTAATTCATTTTGATATAATAAAAAAATATTTTAATATTAATTTAATAATAAAAGGTAATGTTAAAATGAAATGAATTAGAACTTGAATTGTCTGAAATTAATAAAAAATTGAATTGTCTGTTTCCTTGAATGTTAACTCGATCACTCAATCTACAATACACAATAATAAATGATACAAAACAGTACTTTAAAAGACCAAAATTCGGTGCATTCTCATTCGTTCAAACCCTCTAAAATTATTCATTAGAAGTATAGAAAAGTTCAGATGTGAAATGCATAGAAGTACAATATATAATAACAAATATAATTACTTTCACTCTGAATGTTAAAGTAGTTCATATAATAATGAGGATGCACCATAATACTTAGTTACACATAAATCCTAACAAATTTCACCATTAAAAATTCCATTATAAGTATTTTAAAAAGCATAATGCATGCATGTAAACATTTTTCTTAAACTTGAGATTTTGATCAACACCCAAAAAGATTCAAAACTACACTTCAACTGTGTCTATTAGAAATAACTACCCTATTCAGATGAAAACACGACGGAAAAAATAAAAAGTGTGAAGTCAGCAGTACGCACTCTGTGCCTGTGGCTGCATCAGCTAGTTCATGTTGTCCTTTACCAAATCAGTGATAAATTACCTTACCAAATATGTGGTATCTCTTACTAAACATGGTATCTCTTACTAAACATGGTATCCCTTACCTAATCAATAACTAGTGGTGTGCTTGAACACAAATGGCGAGCGAGCCTGATAGTTAGGTAACATAAAACTAAGTATTGTTACTATGTTTAGCTTAGTTCATGCAAAAACTATAATAGCCGTTATGACCTTTTATTTCAGCAAACAAATACAAAATCACTCTCTTACCTGATTAATAGTAACTTTTGTAGTATCAAACATCTGCCATTCTGATAATCTCAATTACCAGTAACTCTTGAACAAGCTCTCAGCTACGATAAAAAAATAAACCAGTGTTATTATTTCTAATTTTAGCCAACAAATGTGGAATTACTACTTACCTCAATTTCCTGAGTTACTTCTGTAGTATCAAATTTAAATTACTTTGACTATCTGAATTACCTCGAATTCTTGACAACAAGCTCTCAGCTACAAAAACAAAAGACAATCAATTTTAGCACACAAATACAAAATTAGTTTCTTACCTCATTTTCTTGAGCAGTGGTAACTTTTGTAGTACCAAATTTGAGCCATTCTGACTGTTTGAATTTATCAGTCACTGTTGACAACAAGCTCTTAGCTACAAAAAAGAAAGGCCAGAGTTATTTTGCATATTTAGCTAACAAATATGAATTACGTACTTACCTCAGCTTCCCTCGAGAAGGTAGCTTCTAGATAGGATACAAAGACCCATTTGCACCCAGATGACAAGAGATATAAAAGTGATGTTACTGGAAATAGCAATGTGTGCAACTGTGAATCAAATATTGTGAGCATGCGCACATGTAGGTAATTGCGTGTGGTAAAGGGTCGTTGTGCCCGTAAGGTAAGGGGTCTCTGAGCCCATAGTTAGCTATCTCCCCCCAGGTCGAATCAGTCTTTATAGTTCGGCCGATGTTTGGTTACGCATTCCCGTGTTGAACGCCGCAGCGCGGGTGTGGAGGGTCTGTCTGGGGTGGGGGGAGACTCTGCCGGTTGACCAGGCTGCGTTTCCAGAGGGATCTGACACGGTGTCGGAGGAAGTTCCCCTGGAAGTGAGTCCCATGATGTGGGATCCGTGTCTGGTTCCATGGGAGGTGGACACGGGTCGGGAGGTGGGATGGGTGGCGGAATGGGCGTTGGCTGCATGTCAGCCGTGGTCGGAGAAGGGTTAGCGAATTTGCGTAGGAATTTGCGATTCCGTAGTGTCGCTCGTCCTGAACCCGACAACTTGATCCAGTACTGGTCAAATTGTTTTACTTCTGTGACTGTCCCCGTCTTGTCCCATCGGCGAGGAGCAGGTCCGGTCTGATTTTGGATGCGGACCTGGTCTCCTATCCGTAATGGTGGGAGTGCTCGGGTGTGCTGAGACCATTTGGCAAGCTCGGTTGCTCCTCTGGCTGCCATGGTGGTCTCCCTGGCGTCGAGGAGTTTGTCCCAGTAAGTGTGGAAGTTCAACTTGCCGGGTAATACAGGGATAAGCTCCTGGATAGGCCTGGCGAACACTGCAATAGCCGGCGAAATCCTGGTGACTGGGTCAGGCGTATTCCTGTATGCCAACATTGCCCGCTGGAACCTGTCGCAATCTAGGTTTCCATTAGCAGGCGTGTTGTCCGCCAGTGCTCGCTTCACGGTTTTCACTCCTATCTCTGCACGTGAGTTGCTATGGGGATTGGCGACGGAACAGAGACGGTGATGGACACCCCAGTCAGAGAAGAACTTCTTGGTTGTGGTAGCAGTGAACTCCGGGCCCCCATCCGTCGTTATGTCGTCCGGAATGCCAAAGGTGACAAAAGTCTTGCGTAGTGCGGTGATGAGTCCGGCGGCGCCGTCGATGGATTTTTCCACGATGGGCCAGCCAGAATATCGATCTACAATCACCATATATGTGTGTCCCTTGTGGTGGAAAAAATCGGCACATAGACTCTGGAAGGGCCTCGTTGGGAGAATCGGTGGTGTTGGCGGTAGTGATGCCTGGGAGGGTGACATAACGTTGCACGTGGTGCACGATGACCGATGGTTTGATATGTCTGCTGCTATGCCCGGCCAAAAGATGGATGCATCAGCTTTTGCCTGCATCATTGTTGTCCCTTGGTGGGCAGAGTGGAGGAATTGGAGGCAGTCGTCTCGTAATGCTGGCGGAATGACCACTCTGTCTTTGAAGATGACTACTCCGTCCACCGTGTAGAGGTGGAGACGATGGATGTAAAACTGTCTGATATTGCTGGGCATCTTAGCCTGTTGTGGAGGGAAGCCTTCTTCTATCAGCTCGATCAGTTGTTGGAAGTGAATGTCTGCTGTCGTCGCTTCCTTGAGACGCTGCCATGTGATGGGGGTTGCTGTCTCAAGAGCTGAGCAGAAGCTGGACGTGAGGTCGTCCTCGTCCCTTTCGCTGGTGGTGTCGGCTGGGTCAATCGACATTCCAGCCATCAGGGCGATGGGAATTCGTGGGGGTGGTGCCGACACCGCGTCTGGCAGGGCCATCCCATGGGGAGTGTTGGATCCAGACGGGTGACGGGATAGAGCATCCGACGTTTTGTTTCGCACGCCGGGGATGTAGACCATTTTGAAGGAGAAGGGCAGTGTCTTCTCCTTCAAGTTGCGGATTCTTGCGTTTGAAATGTCCGCCAGAGCCCGGTCGCCGAAGATTTTGACCAAGGGCTTGTGATCAACAGCGATGTATAGGTCTGTGCAGCCGAGGACAAAGTGTCGGCATCGCTGGAGTGCCTCAGCGACAGCGAGTGCCTCCCCCTCGATGGCAGCATACCGGCTCTCTGCTGCGTGGGTGAAACGGCTTCCTACGAGAGTGATCCGCCAGCCGTCCTTGCAGCAGAAGAGTTCACGTTGGGGGCAGGAGCAATGGCGCTGAAACATCCAATAGCCGATGCCGGACTTTGACCAGTCGGTGGCTATGCATGTTGTTCGATCTTTGTCGAAAATCTCGACGCCTGTCTGAATTTGGTCAATAATTAGCCTCTTGGAGGCTTCGAACGCTTCCTGGTGATCGTTCGTCCATGAGAACGTGGTTGCTGGCTTGAGGAGGTCTCTGAACGGTGTCATGACATCAGCACGCGAGAAAGAGTAGGCCACCTGATTTACGAGCCCAAACCATGAACGTACATCTGTGGTAGACGTGGGTGTCGGGAACTCGGCGATTGCTCTCGTAAATTTGCGGGCTGGTTTCACCGTTGTGGGTCCGATCTCGAATCCTGCAAACTCGACTGTGTCCTGCGCGAAGACGAATTTCTCTGGATTCAGGGTGATTCCGTTTGCTCCGCACAGGCGCAGATAGCCAACAGCGTCGTGAAATGCCTGTTCAATGCTTGAGGACCACATCAGGGTGTCATCCACACACTTCGTCTTGTTTGGCACATCTTCAATGAGCGAATCAAAACGGACGGTGTACCCGTCACCTGACGCTTTGTACCCCTGGGGGGCGGTCAGGTAGCGGTACCGTCCCCAAGGTGTGATAAACGTGGTGAAGTGCGTGTCCTCCGGGTGCAATGGAACGGAGTGGTATCCGTTCCACGCATCGAAGACGCTCTTCTTCACTTTCTTGGGGATGCTGCGTGCCTGGTGGTACGGGGACTTAGTGTGGTGTGTCTCCCTCGTTGCATGTTGGTTGAGGGGTTGGAAATCCACGACTCGCCGTGGTTCGCCGTTGGCTTTGCCAACAATCACCATTCGGTGACACCAGGTGTCGGGTGTGCCCACTGGGACCTTCTCCAGTACCCCGAGACGGACATCGCGGTCGAGATGCTCTTTGACCTTTTTCTCCCAGTGCACGGGCACTGAGGCTGCCTTGTGTACAGTGACCGGTTTTGCCCCAGGGTCGATGTTGAGCCGCAGGGGTGGGCCTACCATCATGGGAAGGGGTTGGTGTGTACACACATTGAATGTGGAGGCTTTAAAGGTCGATCGTAAGTGCTGCTCGAGTGCACTCCTGTTCTCCTCTGTGGCTGGGACGGGGAGAGGGATTGGGCCAGTTGGTGGTGGTGAGCGTGTCGGGCATCCACACGTGCGTTTCTCCGCCGAGTTGTTGGGTTGGAGTGGAGGTTGTTCATACGACGGGTCCCTAGCCTTGCCGTTTCCTGAAGGTGGCGGGGGCGTGTTGTGTGGGGAACCGAAGCAAGACTGCCCAGGTAGTGGGATGCTCGATGCTGCTGCTGTAGTCGTGGATGGAAACTGAGGAGATATCAACCCCAGATCCGAGCATGTTTCTCTACTCAAAAACAATCTATTGACACTGGGTGTCACGTACACCATCTGCTTGGACTTGGCCTTGGTGTCTGGTAGTGAGATTTCCACTAGGATGGCACCTAGGAGGTGTATCCCGCTCTTATTCGCCGCCTGCATCCGTTGGGACACAGGGATAAGGTGTGTCCGGGATAACCCGAGTTGTTGGAGGATGTGTGTACCTACCAGGCAACACTGACACCCTGTGTCGGGCATGCCATCAATGTTGCATTGTGCAGCGTGTGGGCGTCGAGCGATCTGCAGTCGGTCGTAATCGTCTGGAATCAGTCTGACCAACAGATGCCTGGTTGGCTGGGGGAGAGACTGCCTCTTCACCCATCTGTCTTTGGAAAACACGTGGTGATCCAGTGTGCGACACCCTCCCGTTTCGTGGGTCGTGATGTCGCAACATGTGCCAAAGATGGCATTCTCGGTCAAGGGTTGCTTTGACCGGCACACTCTGTCGGCGTGGTTCTTTTTCCCACATTTCCCACAGGTGTGGCCGAATGCTGGGCATTCGGCGCCGCGTAAAGAGATCTGGGGGTACTTCCCGTGCCCCGTCTTCCCGCAGAAGTAACACTTCTCGTCGTCCGTGTCGCTGTTGGGTCGTGTACGCCCGGCTCGAGTTGTCTTCTTGTGGCTGCTCTGATGAACCGCCCCCATGGAGGTACCTGGGTCCAGGAGCGATACGGATGTCTTTGGTGCCTCCTTGGACTCGACGTAGAGCATGGCTCTCTCCATGGAGAGTGGCTGGTCGGGTTCCCCCAGCAAGCCTTGCTTTATCTCTGGATCCGCGATGCCAGTTATCAATGCGTCCGCCACATTCTCCTCGGTGTAGTCGACTACCAATGAGCATGTGCACGCCTTGGTATATTGGCAGGTGGCTGCCTGGCCCCTGAGTCGTGCCCCGAAGGCCCTTACACTTTCCTCACGATCCTGGGTCATGTTATGCAGCTTGTCTCGTGCCACTGTAGGGTTCTCGACCCTCACAGCTAGCACCTTGATTGCCTTCATAATGTCGACCAGGGGCTTTTTTGACAGGGCCACGCCCCCATTGTTGCGCTGGATTGCTTTGCGGAGATCTGGGTCACAGCACTCTAGGAGTTGTATCGCCTGATCTTCACCCTTGACACAGGTGGCCTTCACATAATCCTCCCACCTTGATAGGAAGTATAGCCAGTCTTGGCTGGTTCCGGCTGCAGAGACCGTTGGCCTCTTGACAGCCTCGACCTTGGACCTCTCTGTCCCTTTGTGATTCAGCAAATGTCCCTGAAGATGCGCAGCAGCCAACACAGGGGTGGCCATCAGTCCCTCTGGGATTAGGAACGGGCATCCATTGACCGGGCAGCGCCTCTCTTCAGCCATGCCGCTCGTGGTGGGCGTCAATTGGAATAGCGCTGGGTTTGCTTCTTCTGGCTTCTTTCAGCAAACAGACACTAGTCAACGATCAATAGAAGTCTAGGCCCTGACAGTTGCACGCATAGATAGGATACAAAGACCCATTTGCACCCAGATGACAAGAGATATAAAAGTGATGTTACTGGAAATAGCAATGTGTGCAACTGTGAATCAAATATTGTGAGCATGCGCACATGTAGGTAATTGCGTGTGGTAAAGGGTCGTTGTGCCCGTAAGGTAAGGGGTCTCTGAGCCCATAGTTAGCTAATCACTAATTATGGCAATAATTCTAACACCATGTGATGGGAGGTGTGGTGTAATTGGAATGTGGTTTGTTGCGTGTGCTTGAAGAGAATCGTGACTAACTCAGTCACAAACTGTGCAGGGAGCTCCTGTATGTGTAAACTGTTGCTCAGGGGTTTGTTCATGTGTGCGTGTGTTTGCCTTCTTTTGTGTCTATAATAGTTTGTGAGATCCTGTATTATTATCATTATGCAGGTGTTACTGGAAGGTGTGACCAGACTCATGGCCAACCATGTGATGGCAGTGTGCATGCTCTTTTGCCACCAGTATTCCTTGGGAACGCAATCAACAGTCAGTCTAGTCGTGTGATTCATATTAGTGATGCAGAGTTGCCACACCTCTAAATACAAGGCGAGCCACTCCCACAAGCCTTTGAGCCAGTCACTTGAATGTCATACTATAGAAACCAATAGCTACAAATTGGAAACAAAAAGTGAACAGTTGTCTCTCATTAACATTAGCGTGACGGGACTATAATTGCCATATAGTGAATTTAACAATTGACTGACAGTGATGGCATAGCTTTCATTTTAGCTCCAGCACACATACACACACAGATGTACACCAATCAAACTTGGGAACGTGATTTGTAGTGACGAGACTGACACTTGCTGGAGATAGTCAGCAATAGGAGGAAATGAGGACTACTATATTTCCTTACATTCACTGTGAATAATGAAGCAGAGCCATGATACCAATGTGATGACTAAACTTGTTCTTCATTCTTCTTATAACAATGGATGGGTTTTTTTTTAATTTACCAGATTTACCCTAAGAGTAGGACTAACTAGTGCATAACATATGATGCACTTTATCAAGTTAACAATGAAGTGATGTGTTCTTTGCAGAGTGCGATCATTCAACAGATCATTCTAGTCGGTGACAACTATGTGTCACTATTCCATCCTGTCTCGCTACTTGAGAGAGAGGTGGGCATATAGAAAGAACTACTACAATACAATATCAGTTTTATCTCTTCAGGTGGAAGACTTCAGAATAAGTTTGGAGAAGTTGAAGACAGCTTCATTGTCTTACCTTTCACAGCAGCCTGGCAATGACAGTTCAGCAGAAAAGAGATATCTGAACAGAAAAGATCTTTCTGTGGCCACCGACTTGACCTCCCAACTCCATATGCTCATCTGTGACAGACTTGCAAACTTAGATAGAAACCAGTTAGCACCTGGTACACAAGACAATGTGGGTGTGGTTATCCCAGCTGTGTGGAATTCAGTGCCCACTCTGTTTGTCCCTAGAGGTCAGCTTGAACTGGTGGCTGTGCTGAGGAGAAGTATTCAAAATGGCAACAAAGCTGTACTGCAGGTGATAGTTTTATTGGCTTTCTTTTTTTAGTTAATTTTGTTTTTTGTTCCATTTTGTCCTAATGTACAAGGCATGGTGGGTGCTCTCAATGACCATCCTGGTATTCTCGAGTTAGCATGCATCTTATCCATCTGCCCACTGGAAGAACTGTTTCGTTATCACTCTAATAATAGATCACAGAGACAGCCACAAACAGGCAACTGGAGCTGCAGAATAAAGAGCTAAGGTCAAGACAGCGAGCAAACTTTGCCTCCCTCGTTGACAGGCAAGTTCCAGTGGTGTGTGTGTATGTGTGTGCGTTGACTGTTTGTGTGTATGTGTGTATAGTATGCCACTATACTGCAGCACATGTCAAGTTCTGGTTGTTCTTGCAATTTTCTCTGTATTAAAACTGCAGACTTCCTCTGATTGGCACACAACTATCAAGTGAGTCAGTGAATGTAGTAACTACCTCTTGTACTAACTCTATGAGTTTGTATTACCTTCTACCCACCATCCTCTCGGCGTGCACTGCTTTCTTTGCTGCAGGTTCCACAAAAAGGTTCTGCAATTTACTGAAAATTTATACTCCCAAACAAGTCCAGCAAAAAACCGTTGGCTAGAAGCTGATCAGCTGTGCCACGCCTTCACAACTATGGTGCACAAATCAAACATTACATCATCATGACATCACTACAATTTGCTCTCCTTTGTTGTCCACTGTTGTTTGGACAAAATAAATTAGAAATTGAATAAAACAGAGTATCAATCGCTAGTGGTGGCTTGGTTGCTAGTTTCTTCACTGTTTTCACTGATTTCAGACTGTTCGTTTGTAACGCCGATCCCCATCGACCTGGCGGTTGCTGCAATACAGCGACACACCGCAAACATGGTCTGCCCCTCGAAGCCCGGGTCTTCTGATTTCACCTTGGCTATCTCGTAGATGTGCTTCACAGACACACTCCCCACAATCTCGTGCTTGGGTTTGGCGCTGCCTTTCCTCACACCTGCAGCTGCTTTGAGGAAGTAGCTCACAGGAGGGTGCTTGGTGACAAATGTGAAGGATCTGTCTGGCTATAAGTGAAGAAGTGGCAGCAATGGTTTAGATTTTTTACGATCACACCAAAATATTTACTTTTTCCTAAGGGACTCTAGGTGGTGAAATTACACACAACTGATTTATAAATAATCAACAACACAAATTGTCATAAAGACTAAAATGACTGAAGCAATCACATTTGGCAACACTCTCTGGCAGTGGTTCATTCAGGAACTACTCTATGGGGGCAAGATGAGCATCTCGAGGTGGTCACAACTTTCACATAATAAAGATAGAAGAGGAGATGGGCGTGGAAAGAAGTAGTTGAGAAATCTAGTGTGGCGAGTATGTACTCTGTATGTTGGAGTGACATCATTCTTGAACGACAAATAGCTTTAAGGTCTTACTTTGTTTTAAGTAAGCTTGCTTCAATTTCAATAAATCCTATTCACTACTGCCTCTGTTAGGTGTAATTTCTCACAAATGAAACTAAACCACTTCCAAAGTGATTTAAGCAATCACAATAAACTTCATTTCTTCACTTTTTAACTTTGTATTTTGTTTATAAAATTTAAGAAAGGTTTAAGGGGGAGGGGGCTGCGCAGTGCATCTCAGCAGTAGCTTAGGTATTCTACTAAACTGCTAAAAGATGCCACTAGTCTCTTCCAAGTATCATTAGAGAATTCTCAAAAGGGCTTAGCTATTCGGTGAGAAAACTCAACAATAATCACTTTGGTTGCAAAAAGGAAACAAGTTAGCATTTTTTTAAAATACTTTGTGTGTGCACACTAACCTTGTGTTCAGTGTCCCTAGCTAAAGATCACTCACTTGCAATAACCACTCTAACCTGCCCACACTGACTAGTGCAATCAGCTTACATTGACTGAGACTGCCACTGGAATAGGTACTCCAGGCTTCACGCTGCTCGTCTGCTCATTAAAACCCTTGCAAAATGTTCCGATATTGACACCCCTCTGAAACATGAAGGATTTATAATGTCTTCACGTTTCCTTGGAGAAAAACTTACCCACCTGGCCTAGAGTAGGTCCGAGCGGAGGAGAAGGACTCGCCTGACCGGCGGCTACTGTCATCTTTATAACTTGGGCGACTCGCTTAGCTGCCATTGCAATAATAGGATTTCAAATAAAACCCACCACATGGTAAGAACACAAGGGCGTCTATTAATGCGCCCCGCCCACCGCTACACTTGACCGACGACGTATACCAACAAACCGAACTTATGACGATACTTTACGCACTGATAAATTGCAGGATAGAATGACATGAATGATTGTACAAGTTGTAAGGGATGAGCTGATAAATTTTAAGGTAAGGGTGATTCTGAGTGAGCCTCTGGAGAGTATGTGAGCAGGACAAACATCACCCACAAATGCAGCAACACCTACAGAAAGTGAAAGAGGCCATTTTAACACTACGTTTATCTGGCAAGAAGATAACTGACCACATATAAGACAGTGAAGAGTCTTGCCTGAGGGTAGCGCCTCAAAAATACACCCAGACGAATGCTACACCACAAAAAAAAGTTAAATAGTTTGTGTAATATGAAGGCCACACCCACCTCACACGATCCAGTGAATTCACGGCCTGCCGCACATTATGTAGTCGACTGTTACTAGGAGCTGTATCAAGAGATGGAATGACAGACGTCATAGAGGGAACTCTCTGGGCTACACACACACACACAGACAGTTACACTAGTAAGCACTAATATCTATGTGCGTAATGATTGGTTTAATTCCGTGATTCATAAATTCATACCTTCATTCCTCTGCCGCTCTATTCCATTCATATGAACCACAGTCTCATTTGCATTCTTCTTCTTTGACTGTTCCAGTTCCTCCTGTAGAAATAACACCATGTGAATTGTGAATCAAGACTGTGTGTACTGAAACTATATAATCATCCCACTTTACACACACACACACACACACACACACAATACACGCAACAAATAGGACACAACTGCCAAATTATTATTTTTTTTATTTGTGTGTTGTTGTTTTTTTGGTTGCTGTTCTGTTCTTGTTTGTTGTTATTTTAGAGTTAGTGAATTGGCTCCAAGTTTGACTGGTGAAGTTTGACTGAATGTGTAAATGTAGGCCAGAGAAGCTCACTTATCATCTCTGCACTTTTAGAGATAGAAAGGTTATACTTTTGTTACTAAGTATAAACACCCACCAATGGGTGAGATGCAGGATATAACGGTATTTCATTTTGTAGATTGACAACACAATTACATATATATACTATACACTCTATCTAATAGTATCTATATGTGTATTCCATGATGCACACATGCATGCACACACCTTCAATCTCTTCAACTGCACATTGAGCGTGCTCCTCTCAGAGTTGAGAGTCTCCAGTGCTGTCTGCTTCTGTATGACAGTGTCTGTCACCTGGTGCAGCTGCGACTCTAGCTCCGCCCTCCCAGGAGTCACTGAGGTTGTTAGCTGAATCTTCAGATCCGCTATTTCCTTCTCTTTGGCCTGAAAAAATAGCGCACAAAAAACAACAACTTTATATAAAATATACAATGCTTTCTCTCGAGTCCTTTTTTATATGTAATACATTACATGCTCTTTTTTTATTTACCCCACCCTCCTTCTCCTCCTCCTCCTCCTCCCGTATATTGTTGGAGTCGATGCAACTAATTAGTATTACTAGTGGTGTGCTTGCTTGAGCACAAATGGCAAGCGAGCCTCGTATACGCGGTAAAGGGGATTCAATGCCATAGTAACCGCTCCCCGCAACTGTTTGAATTGAAAAAGAAGCAACAAAATCAAGTCATGTTATTTAAATTTTGTCTGTGATATTCTTAATAGTACATAGTTGTAACGCACAATACTTTCACACAACTGAACATACCTACGCAAGACTTACCTTCGTGGTTCGTCTAGTGGACAATGAATTTTCAAGTAAATACTGTTGAGTAGGGCTTATAACTGTGACAAATAGCGTATTAGCTTATCACCGCCACTAACTCGAATAGAAATGGAGCTCCCATAAGTTATTGAGTTTTAACTGCACCCGCAAAACAATTCAAAGCGGTAAACAATGCAATTTCTAAGGTGGTACGGGTAGTGATCACTAAACCGGGGGATTCTGTTTAGTGAAGTTTGGGACGGGGTCAAACACAGAGCAAACACAAAAATACGTGAGGGTCAAAGTACAAAATGACATACGTACGTCCACATGTGTATATAAACAAACTCATATCCCTGATTTTCAATTGTGTTACCCCTGTAAGTGTCTTGCTCGCTCGCCAACAATAGACCAGTGTTAGGATGAGTATTTCCAGAATATATAATAAGAAATTCATGACCTCCTTTCTATCCCTCGCCCAACCACCACCACACACAGATGGTGACTGCTATTGCAGAATTGTCTCAACCATTGAATTGTTCTATGACTGATGGGGAGTACCATATGGAGAAGAAGTGAGTACATATTGGGTAAAACCAATCAGAATGACCATTCAATGGGCACTACACACCCCAAATAGTATTTCAATATAAAAATATACTCTAGTTTTATGAAGTAATAACCTCACCACATGGCCTGGATACAGGATCTAACAATATTTCATTTTCTAGACTATTTCTTTAATTTTCTGACATTACAAAGGAAATCACATTATATCCTTACCTGCACATTTTCCCTGTGACTGATCCTTTCTTTGTCCAAGTCTTCTCTGAGCAGCTGCATTTCCTGAGTGAGCCGAGTCATGTCCTCCTGAACAGCTAGTCTCTGCCTCCTCTCTCCTTCCAACACTCCCTCACACACTCGCACCTGCTCAGACACACTCTCAAGCTCCGCCCCACTCCGCTCCTCCAAATCCTGCAACCCACACACATACGTAGTGACCCAGTCTAACACGGGGAAGATAATAAACCTAACCTTCACTATTGTACAAAGAGTTGAGTTAATGAATGAGAAAAGTTCAGGAAAGGAGAGCAATCATTGGAGGGAGGCCCTCAACCATTTCTTATTTGTTTGTTGTTGTTATTTTGCTTTGTTTAGCACAAGCGCTCTGATCTTAAATAGTAGTGAGTTGATTGTTTGAAATTGATGGCAGTGGTTTTGGCAGTGGTTTTGACAACACCTTGCCAGCTCGTAGTTCTAAATAGAGCCAATTTTACTAATAATAAAGTCAATGGTGAACCCTTTACCATACAGTAGTGAGACCCTTTTCCAGTTTTTGTTAGAATGATGTTCAATTTGAAGATAGCTACAGTTACCCTCAGATGGGTAGGAAAGCCTCAAAATGCGAAAAAGCTAAGCCGGTATAACTGATTTATAGTATTCAGTACTATAGAGACGTGACTGGGTTAGCCAATGATAGGAACAAGAATGGAGCACTAACAATCATTCATTCAATGGCTGATGTTACATCCCTGAATCTGATTCAGTCATTCTCGGCTTCAATTGTTCTTGTTTTTGTTGCTACACTTGACATCACAGATATAGCGTGACACACCCTAGCTTCTCAACTCTCTCACCTGTAGTTCTCTCTTGACATCTTCCAGCTCCCGGCATGCGGTGGTGAGCTGAGCCTGTAGCTGGTCCTTCTCCAATCTTAGCTCTTCAACACGAGCATCCTCTGCTCCACCAGAGTCAGCCCCTCCTCCTCCACCCGCCTGCAGGCTGTGAATCAATTTCTCCTTGGCCTGCGTTGTAACATCAATATCAATGGCTCAGCTTCAGTACATCAGAAACAACAACAAGGAAACAGTTGAAAACTCACCTGTAGTATACCTGTTGCTCTCTGTTTGTACTCTTCATGCTCCTTTTTGAGCATGTGCAGTTCCCTCTGCAATGTCTGCATGGTTGTCTGGTAATCTCGCACTTTCCCTTGCTCCGCACCCACTTGCCGCTCAATTGCCGCCAAATCGTTAGAGAGCTGTACCTTTTCAGCCTGAAGCAAACTTTCCCTCTCAAGCAACGTTGTCTTCTCCTTGAAGTGTTCGTCCCTGGTGCATGCTAGCTGGGCCTCTGTTTGAGTCAACTGTGCCTTCAGGGAGTCGAGGGCCTGACCGTGAGCTCCGCTACTCAGGTTGGCATCTTGAAGTAATCTAAGAGGGCAAAAGACACAACAAGTGAGCAATAAAGGAAGAAGTCAAAATAAATGTGATAAAAAAAACGGCTTTAAAAATATCCCCTTCAAAGCTTGATGATGTAATTACATGGTAATGGATTCCAGAGATACAGCCACAATTTAGAGACAATATTGCAAGCTAATTTGGTAAAAGGACTCTAAATTTATAAGGCTCACTGTCACATGATAAACTACAGTACACTGTCCTTCATTTTGACATTGGCATGCAATGGTACTTCACATACACTGAGCATAACCACCATTCTGGTCACATGACTCAAATGTTAGGTAAAGTACCACTAGTGATGAAGCTCTCACCTTTCCTGCTCCTTCTTTGAAAAAGCAAGACGATTTTTGAGTTCTTCCATTTCTCTATTAGCACTAGATACGTCGAGCCTCAGCGCCTGAATCTGCGTGTCCTTCACCCGGACCGCCTCCTCCAGGTCGTCACCCTGCGATCGTAGCTGACGAATGAACTGGTCAGACTGGGACGACTGCTCCCTCAGGGCATGAATTTCACTCTGGTAATGGGTGGAGCTTTGGGAGGACTCGGTCAGTCGGCCCATGAGTCCTCCCAGTTCTTCATTTAGAGAAGACACTTCTCTTTTCATCAGCTTGTTCTCCAACTCAAGGTTGGAGGCTGCTTTCTTCCATTTTTCCACCTCTACAGCAGCCTCTTCCAACGCTGCCATGTGCATATCAGCTCCTGACAGAGATCTGGTATTCTTGCCAGAATTTTCCTGCACTTCTCCTACAGAGCTGTCAGTCATTACATTCTCTTTACCGCTACTATCTACTTCCTCAGTTCCTACAGACTGGTCCTCGATGTACATAAAGGCTGGCTCCTCTGCTTCCTTTTGAGCCGTGGCTCCAGATTCTGTAGTGCTTCCTTCATCAGCACCCATCTCCACCTTTTTTTCTTCAGGTTCACTTAAATCAACGTCTTCGAAGTCCAAAGCTGCGAGAGAAGGAGCAGAATTTGGGTGTGGCATGGCCACTTTAGCCTGAAGAGTTGCCTTGGCAACAGGCGACACGTGTCCAGACCTCCTCACACTATTGGTCGAGGATTTAGGAGAGTTTAAAAATTGAAAGAGTGAATCATCATCGGAGGCTTTGGAAGAGCTAGCTTGTAAGCTCCTGTTGAGGGAGGAAGAGGTCAGAGGTGTTGACCCAGCCTTACTGGCCTTTGCTGTGGGAGTTAGATGAGGGGAATTAGATGCACTGCCTACAAGTACTTGGACCACTGACGTATTTTTCTCCTGTTTACTTACTGGTGGAGTATATATGGGAGGAGGGTCTTCATTTCTACTGCTGTAGACAGGTGTTTTGTTGGATTTCTGCGAAGGACTGGCTATTCCAGCTTCTTGAAGAGAAGAGGCAGCTACTTGGTCCAGGTTATTCAGGAAAGCACCAGCTTTGTCCGTTAAATCTGAAAACCAAGACATTTTTTCCCTCTACTCAATTATTTACGTTTCACTTTGCCTGATACGTTATAGTGGTTGTAAAGTTATAATAATAATAATAATAATAGCGATTTGGTAAGGTGACGCCAACCAGAACTACAAACCAAGTTGCTTTGACCCCTCCTCACGGGGTCATGAGAGGTCACTTGCTCAGGGTAACAATAGTAGGCTGTCGACTCTTCCGCAGGATCTGGTGCTCCATAATGAAGCTGCAGTGCTGCAAGTGCTGGAGGACTAGAATTCCTCCTATGTGGCTAGTCGTCTGCGGAGCACTTCTTGTGCAGGTTCGTTGTTCTGTTGTGCAGCGTGTTAGAGTGATTTCTGTAGCTTTTTCGTTTACTTACTGGGTAGGGCTTCATAGCTAGAGTTATTAGGAAGTAATAATCAGAAGATGCAGATTAATTAATAATTTTGTGGATGCATTTGGTTTTTATGCAGCTGTAGACTTGTACAAAGTTTTTTTTATGCATAAAGTTTTGACAATGAGGAAGTTAATTGTGCACTATAGCCACTTACTCAACTATGTGTGTTGTGTGTTGTTAAAAATCACAATCAGATTAAAAGCAATTAAGTATCTCCCACAATGTTGAGTTGGTGTTTTTTGTTTCGTTGTTGTTGGTTTTTGTGGGGCTGGTTTGTAAGAACAACATCTTTGTATTTTTTTTTTTTTTTTTTTTTTTTTTTTTTTTTTTTTTTTTGTGTGTGTGTGTGTGTGTGTGTGTGTGTGTGTGTAAGGATATGCACAGTAGATCAAATAAGCTGACTACTTACTACACACATACAATACTAGGGACATTGCACCGTAGATTCCAACAAATGTGGTCACATGGAGCGAGCGAGTAAAGCATCTTCATTGGTGAGCTTGTGATGACTAGCTAATTTAGTAGCATTCAAACTATGGCTGTGCGTGGATTCTAGCCTCACACCTCTAGTCTTGATGTGATTCTTTTACTGTGCCTGTTGTTCTATATGTTATATATTCCACTACGGAGGATGGAATATTTGTAGTTGATCAGTTCACAGCCTGTGTGATTGTTAATTACACTCTAGTGCCACACCCACCTGAGAGTGCTCAATAGACCATCAGTGCATCATATACTACTAACTCTGGAGTGAGTTTTACAAAGAATACAATAAAACCAGACTTATAGCGGATGAGACACACTACAATGGTTAAGATTGTCTGTAAATCCTCCACATACGTTGATTAGTCTAATTTATGAGCATAATGCAAAAGTCTTATTTACTCCAATAGTATCGCTGATTGCACTTTTCACCACAGATGTCCCTTTACCTTATTTTATATGTTCCAGATTGGATTTGGCCTCTACCCAGTAATTGTGAAGGAGTTTGCGTCTAAGAACAAGGCTAGCCCCATCATCTTCAGCTTCTACAGAGACTTGTGCTGCATTCCTTTACTCTTCCTCTGTGCCCTAATTGTGGATAGGAAGATACTCTTTCCTGACTTGAAGATGCTGGTCATTTTTATCCTCCTCGGGTTGCTGGGCATGTTTGGGAACCAGGTGGGTGGGTGGATGGTGGGTGATAAATAGTTGGTAACAGTAGTTGGTAAAGAGAATTTTGGAACCATTGTACAGGACTAGTAGATGAATATGGTGGAATGACTGGAAGGGAGGGTGGATTTGAGGTCAGCAAACTTAGGATGGGGTGGAAAATTAGGGAGGAGTAGGTGTTGTTTGGGGTGGGAAAACCAATTGGATAGAAAACAAGAGCCGATAGAAATAACCAAGTGGATGACAAGTGGAAAACATGAGAAGCCAGATGATTGGTGTGTTAGGAATTGGTACATTCATAGTAGTTACACGAGCCAGACCCTTTACCTAACTGCTACGCAGGGAAAGAGGGTCTGAACAACTAACTGCCTTTACTCGATTCGTTCCAATGGAATGTAATACACGTAAGTGTGTTCCTCCAGAATCTGGAGGAATGGAATCGAGTAAAGGCTGTCCAAACCCTCTTTCCCACATAGCAGTTAGGTAAAGGGTCTGGCTCGTGAGACTACATTCATAGATGATGAGATGAGCCACATGACAAGCCAGATACATTTCATAGCAGTGTTGGAGCTGTTAAAATATTCATGTATATATATCCTATTAATTTTTCCTCTAGCTGCTATATATTCTGGGTGTGTACTGGGCGGGGCCTAATGTGGCCAGTGCCTTCCAGCCCATCATCCCAGTGTGGACTACCATCCTAGCTATTGCCTCCTGCACCGAGAAGATCCCTTCACCACTCCATGTGAGTGACACCCTTTACCTAGTCCCCACCTGCAACCGTTCAGTTGTATAATTGTTTTGTGTGTTTAGTTGCACACTTGGGCCAAGTTGACCGGGATTCTGCTAGCTACAGGTGAGGCGGGAGTGGATTAATTTTAAAATTGCCATTAGAACAAATTAAGAGCTTTGCCTAATGGAAATCGTGTTGTTATGGCTACAAATTGTGTTGTTTGTTTGTTTGTTTTGGCTGTCAGGTGGAGCAGTTGAACTAACGTTGATAGGAAGTGAGCATCATAGTTCCAGCAATTCCTCCTCCTCCTCCTCCGGTGACTCTTCAGTGGGAGTGATGAAAGTGTTTGGCTACGTGGCTTTATTTGGGAACACATTCTGCATGGTCAGCATTGTGGCAGGGGTTTTGTAGAGGGGGCGTGGCTCTTTTCTGTAGAATGTTGTGCAATTATTCTAAATGCCAATGTCGGTGCGGACATTCACCACCTGGTGCATGTTGTGAAGAGATTTTACACTGCTCCCTCCCTCCCTCTTCATGTGTCTACCTTTACCACGTTGCTATGGCAGTATAGAACGCAATAATATAGACTTGTCTGTACTAATAATAATAATAATAATTAATAATAATAATTAATAATAGTAATAATAATAATAAAGAGCAAGTCCCCGTCACACAGTGGTGCTTTGATGTACTAACTTTGCGAATTATGAATGTGATAGCATAAAATATTTTCATTCATTCTTATATCCTCAACACTTGGTAGTTACATCGTTTTCCCTCTCCTGCTCTCTTTCTTCCTGAGCCTTTCCTCCCTTCAATTCTTCCTTTTAGATGCTTTATCAACTTCCGGCGTCCTCAACATATTGTAGCTATCAGCTCCTTAATGTGATATGGCTCCTTACTGTGATGGCTTCTTACTGTGATATGGCTCCTTACTGTGATGGCTCCTTACTGTGATATGGCTCCTTACTGTGATGGCTCCTTACTGTGATGGCTCCTTACTGTGATATGGCTCCTTGCTTATGGCTCCTTACTGTGATGGCTCCTTACTGTGATATGGCTCCTTACTGTGATGGCTTCTTACTGTGATATGGCTCCTTACTGTGATGGCTCCTTACTGTGATATGGCTCCTTACTGTGATATGGCTCCTTACTGTGATGGCTTCTTACTGTGATATGGCTCCTTACTGTGATATGGCTCCTTACTGTGATGGCTCCTTACTGTGATATGGCTCCTTGCTGTGATGGCTCCTTAATGTGATATGGCTCCTTACTGTGATGGCTCCTTACTGTGATGGCTCCTTACTGTGATATGGCTCCTTACTGTGATATGGCTCCTTGCTGTGATGGCTCCTTAATGTGATATGGCTCCTTACTGTGATGGCTCCTTACTGTGATATGGCTCCTTGCTGTGATGGCTCCTTAATGTGATATGGCTCCTTACTGTGATGGCTCCTTACTGTGATATGGCTCCTTACTGTGATGGGCTCCGTAATGTGATGGCTCCTTATGTGATAGTGGCTCCGTACTGTGATATGGATCTGCTGTGATGGGCTCCTTAATGTGTGGATTATGGCTCCTTACTGTGATGGCACTACCTTACTGTGTATGGCTCCTGCTGTGATGGGCTCCTTAATGTGATATGGCTCCTACTGTGATATGGCTCCTTACTGTGATATGGCTCCTTGCTGTGATGGCTCCTTACTGTGATATGGCTCCTTACTGTGATGGCTTCTTACTGTGATATGGCTCCTTACTGTGATGGCTCCTTACTGTGATATGGCTCCTTACTGTGATATGGCTCCTTACTGTGATGGCTTCTTACTGTGATATGGCTCCTTACTGTGATATGGCTCCTTACTGTGATGGCTCCTTACTGTGATATGGCTCCTTGCTGTGATGGCTCCTTAATGTGATATGGCTCCTTACTGTGATGGCTCCTTACTGTGATGGCTCCTTACTGTGATATGGCTCCTTACTGTGATATGGCTCCTTGCTGTGATGGCTCCTTAATGTGATATGGCTCCTTACTGTGATGGCTCCTTACTGTGATATGGCTCCTTGCTGTGATGGCTCCTTCTGTGATATGGCTCCTTACTGTGATGGCTCCGTACTGTGATATGGCTCCTTACTGTGATGGCTCCTTACTGTGATATGGCTCCTTGCTGTGATGGCTCCTTAATGTGATATGGCTCCTTACTGTGATGGCTCCTTACTGTGATGGCTCCTTACTGTGATGGCTCCTTACTGTGATGGCTCCTTACTGTGATATGGCTCCTTACTGTGATGGCTCCTTACTGTGATGGATCCTTACTGTGATGGATCCTTACTGTGATGGCTCCTTACTGTGATGGCTCCTTACTGTGATGGCTCCTTAATGTGATATGGCTCCTTAATGTGATATGGCTCCTTACTGTGATGGCTCCTTACTGTGATGGCTTTCTTACTGTGATGGCTTTCTTACTGTGATGGCTTTCTTACTGTGATGGCTATCTTACTGTGATGGCTTTCTTACTGTGATGGCTTTCTTACTGTGATGGCTTTCTTACTGTGATGGCTTTCTTACTGTGATGGCTTTCTTACTGTGATGGCTTTCTTACTGTGATGGCTCCTTACTGTGATGGCTCCTTACTGTGATGGCTTTCTTAATGTGATGGCTTTCTTAATGTGATGGCTCCTTACTGTGATGGCTCCTTCCTGTGATGGCTCCTTCCTGTGATGGCGCCTTACTGTGATGGCTCCTTACTGTGATGGCTCCTTCCTGTGATGGCTCCTTCCTGTGATGGCTCCTTACTGTGATGGCTCCTTACTGTGATGGCTCCTTACTGTGATGGAACCTTACCCATTCAATTTGTGACTATGCTTTACCAACATGACTCAGCTAATGAGTTATTCATGAGTACATACTCGTTGTCATCGTTACTGACACACTTATTATCTAGAAAGTCCATCCAGTGTAACTGTGACATTCTATTTAGCTTGTATAGACATTGTACATGTTGTATGTCAGCAGATATTAGCAAATTGTTGATCTGTTTACACGTGTATTCACGAGGTTTATACATTTACATGTGATGTGTTATCTCAGGCAATCTATGTGCTCCTTCAAAAGCGGTTTATCTTCAACCCAAAGTCAGACAGTAAGTTTTGAAGGAAAAAAAACCCCTTTAATTCTTTTAAATGTAATTGAGTTCCCCTGTCTTTGTAGCTGGAGGCAATCAGTACAAATGGGTGACTGTATAGAACCATATAATATATGTAATACTTTCACTTTCTAACTAGCCTAGCTACAACTTGACTCCATTATTATAGTGGCATAGCTAAAGTGCTCTACTACTACTGGTATTACTTGTTATTGCAGACAAATGGAAGAAGTTGCCTGTGTATGTGACTGCCTACAGCTACTTCTTCGGAGCTGTGTTTATGGGGATCGGTAGTGTCATCGTCTCGGCTGCAACTGGAAAGTGGGAGGAGTTTCTTATTCCAAAGGAGGTGAGAGAGGGAAAAAAAAAGATGTACATGTAGGGAATTTAATTTGATTTATGTATGTACATGTGTGCTCGTGTATAATTTTGTATGTACGTGTAGAGTGTGTACGCTCTTATCTACGCCATCTTCATCACATCGGCTCTTTGCTACCTCCTCATCACCTGGACTAACATTCACATGTCTGCTACCGTGGTGACAGCATTCTGGCCCACGCAGGTGAGGGAGGGAGGGAGTGCGTAGATCAAGGATGAAACGGTATTTTTGTGTTTAAGTAGGAGATGAATTGTGTGCAGTTGGGGCAGCAGAACTAATAAGACTCAAAGTAAAGTATTATTGATCTTTAGAGGGAGTTGGGTTTTCAGTTTAATATGTTGCAAAACATGTTATGGTGTCAGGGAGTCAACATCCATACCAAATCATCTTTGACTTTCAATGTCTTCCATCAGCTGAGCATGTCTGTATGCTAGAGGCAGTGGTTGTTTTGAAGTACTCTGTGAGATACACTGTGATGGCATTACTCACCAAAATATTTTCCGCTGAATAGGCGTGGGCGTGGCCTGGTTGATGCTAGTGTGGTCTATCAGATTACTGGAGCTATTGAGGATTCAATGGCCACATCACTGAAGTCCTGTTCACTTGTATGGGAGCTTTGTGAGTATCGGCATTCTGAAATACAGTCAAACCTTTCTATGAGTATCTCTGGGCCGAGAGGTGGGGGGGGTGGGGTCATAAGGGCCTAACTGAGGCCCCAAAGCCCCATCTCCATTTTTTTCCCACTCCATTAGTTGTCGATCATCTCCTGAACCTAAACCAGATGTTGGAATGGAAGTATTTAAGTGTTAACCCTTCAATTGTTGTTGTTGTTTTTTCCCTTTACTTTACAAAGCCAATTCAACAGCAAAATGTTGCTCCTCCCCCCCCCCCCCCCCCCCCCCCCCAGTTTCACTATGTTTATAATTGATAATGTTATGATACGTTGCTAGGTGCTAATAGCTGTGGTGGCTTCCTACTTCATCACTAAGGACAAGCTCGCTGATCTGGTAAGGGATGAAAGAAATAGGTAATGGTCAACACACTATTAGTTCATATGAAGTGAACATGTTCACATTAACAAGAGCTTCTCACATGCAATGAGTAATTGCCATGCCAACCATAAGGTACAAAATATGATCTTGATCGTGCTTGTTTTTTGTTTGTTTGTTTTTGTTGTTGTTGTTTTGTGTGTAGCAATATATCGGAGTAGCCATGTTAATACTGGCGCTGTTTCTTGTCCTCTTTTCCAATTACATGGAAGAGAGACTGGAAGCCGGCAAGTCGGTGCTTCTTGTCACCTGTCAGTTGACCACACCCTCAGGCACATCAGTTGATGAAGAAAGGGAGGCACTGATATCGGGTGAAACGGTAATGGATTAAATGATAACTTTTAAATATTTTGAAATGAATTTCTTCTTTCACTTGAGTGGTCAGTCTGTCGTGCCTATTTTGATGTCCATTTTGACTCATTGAATGTAGAACGATTCTGAGAATTTTTTTTTAGTAGTAATGTTAAATAAGACCAGCTTCTTCTTTTTTATTCCAAGAATGCATGGTATTTGATTCATAAAATCAGAAAAGAAACATCAAAGGTTGACCTCTTATAAATTGTTTAGTATGATGAATAAATAGCTTGAATTGGGAATATAGTGATGATGATTTGAGTTGTGTGTTCAATTCTTTTCGTGTAGCATTTATGGTTGTTTGTTTGTTTAGATTCAGCAGCATCAGACCTATGGACAACCAGTGGCCAGCAAGAGTCCACCATCTACAATTAACTAGAACATCTTCAGTCTCTTTTTCAATTCTGTTATCAAAATATTATATTATTATTATTATTATATTATTATTAATTTTATATTATTGTTATTATTATTGTATAGTATTTATTATTGTCATTATTATTAATAAGTTTTATTTCACTACACAGTTTGTAATAGCTGTATCTTTCACTAAAAGATCATCTTTTCACTTTTTTAACTTGGTCTATTATACAACTATGTATATTAAATTTACGGTGCGCTTGCGCGGGCCGGGTAAACTTCTTAGCAACATTTTATTTTGTTTACCCGCCGTACGAAGTAGCGATCAGTGGAACAAATTCTGCGAAAGAGAGACAAAACGTTAAAAACGCTCGGTCAAGAGCTTTGAGGGCGTTAGAAACTCCAGAAGAAAAATTAGTAAGGAGAGAGATAAGAAATGAAAAAGACAGGGCAAGGAAGAGGAGAGCTAAAACGAAACAGAAACAGGTAGCAATTCAATTACAGGGAACATGCATCCGCTCGCTTCGCTATTTTGTGCTAGCGCACCACTAGTATTAGTACGAGTAATAGCACGGGTAACCGTGATTAGGCGAAGACGAGTGCTATTTCAATTGCTTTACGAGTGCTATTGACCGCTAATAGGACAGGTTACCCATGCTATCACTCGCTAATAGTAGGCGAGCTTTTTAAAAAGTCATCACTATCTCCTTACTTCAGGATTAGCTACCGCTGGACTTCGTTTTCAACATATGGCTCCTCCTCTAATCTGTAAAAAAACATTCCGTCTAATACCGGTAGAGCTTCTGCGGTAAAGAATAATATTGTCTCCAACTATAGAAACTACTCGGAACTGTACATTTCTCTGCACGCGTGCGCATTTACCCGTGCTATTTCACTTAGCTACCGAGGTATTTCACTTAGTTTCCACTTAGTTACCGAGGTATTTCAATTAGTTACGCGCTATTTCACTTTCCCCGTGCGATTTCGATTTTCCCCATACATTTTTGAATGGGCAACTTACGCACCGTAATTGTAGGGAATTTTCCCTCCAGCATCAGCGGTCAATTGAACAGGTTTGTAGTTGAGCGCCCAGCGGTTAAGACGATTTTCTGTGAGATCCGGGACTCGACTCTAGAGAAATGGTGAAATGTTGGTCGTGCTGGAAAAATGGCGTACCTCCGTCGTGGCTTGTTCTACTGGGTGCTTTGACGGTACAGGTGAGGGAAGCAGTAGTAGTGAACGTTTGTTTTCTCGATTGCATCCTTATTTTGCGGTAGAGTACGTTAGCTACGTAGCTGTAATAGTATTTACTTTTAGCTAGAGTAAGCTTTTAGAATAGATCGGTATAGGACACCAAGTTCATTCTATATGTGTTAAATGGGAAGGTGTGAGGTGCTGTTACTGCAAGACTTGTGAGGAATTTTTTAAAGAAATTCAGAATACCCAGATGGAAGGGAGTATTTGTTCCCCCTCTTCTCTTTGTGTGACAATTTTTGTTTTTAATCAACTTTTCTTTTATTCACCTGTATATCTGAGTGTGTACGTTTTAACGCTTGTACATCGACTTAATTCTGCTTGAAGTAGGAATACAGCATGCATTGAAATATTGAGATATTGTTCACCATTTTGGACTTGCCTCAGTCTAAGGCTACAGTTTGGTAATTTGGAAGGTTTGCTTCAATCTTATCTTATTCGTCCCGGTACAGGTGGGCTACGGCTTCTATCCAGTACTGGTCAAAAAGTTTGCAGTGAAGAGTAGTCCTGTTGTCTTCAGCTTCTACAGAGACACACTGTGTGCTCCATTGCTGCTCTTCTGCGCCATTGTGGCAGAGAGGAGACTTCTCTTTCCTCGACCCAAGATGCTACTGGTATAGTGGTGTGGTGTGTGTATGCGTATGTGTGTCCATGTCAGTGAAATGTGTACTTTAAAATTTATTCTTGTGGGTGTGGCAGCGTGTTTGAACTAGATTTTTACCCGATGATGTTCTGCTATAGCACGCGGCTTTGCTAATCTTCTTACAATGTGTTTACATGTACGTATATGTGTTTATTTATTTTACAGGTGTTTATGCTGCTAGGACTTACTGGTGTGTTTGGGTCGCAGGTAAAGAACCGTTAGAAGTGAAAGTGTGAGGTCAGGAGATTGGGTGGCGTAGGCATAAATGTGTGCCAGATGGAGACAGTGGTGAAGGGGGCGTGGTGAGGTGTGTGTATGTGTATGTGTGTGCATATAGCACATGCTGGGGATCAGGTCTGCTGTCACATTATTCTATTGCACTTCAGAAACACTAGATTACTCATCGCACCAACTGAACCAGACTTGCACGAGGGCTTGCTCCCAACTAGTGTTACAGTTGCTACGGCATCCGTTAGTTTCATAAAAACTAGCAAAAAGATTGTCTCTCATTCTAGACATTGTATTAGCTATAGAAGAGTTACCTTGGTATGTTTGTTTGTCTGTTTTGTTTTCTATATCTTCCTCTTCACACTAGAGGTGTGTAGACTCCTCTCATCATGCATTAGGTGAAATGAAATATAGAATTTGTTTGGAATGAGGTCAGAGGTGAGATAGTTTAGTTAGCGTTTGTTTTCAGAGTTCCTCTGTTTTGTGTATTGCAGCTGCTCTATATCCTCGGTGTGTATCTGGCAGGTCCAGATGTAGCCAGTGCAATTCAACCCATCATCCCTGTATGGACGACAATCCTGGCCATTTCCACATGCACAGAGAAGGTGCCGGCACCTCGACATGTAAGTCTTGGATCTAACACATGTGGTTACTATGCCAAGGGGGATCCCAACGTAGAAGTTATGACAAGGATGTAGGGATTCGATTGAACATAACAAAATATTGTAACAATCGTTTTGGGAGACGGTTAATTAGATCACTTATTGTCCCATTTTCTTAACATTTTTATATTATTCTTCCTCTTTTGTGTGTTTTTTTATTTTTTTAGCTGCACACGTGGATTAAAGTATTGGGCATTGTGCTGGCTGTAGGTGAGGTTGCAAGGTTTGTGGTGTATAGGAGAGGGGGCCACTGTTATAAGTACTGGTAAAAAAATGTATCTGTCATTCACTCTCATTCCTTCCCTAATTACAAGACTTATTGTATTCTCTCGTGGTTGATATTCAAGTGAGAACAATGTTGCGCACCTCAGGAATTTAGAAAGAGCTAGGAGGGGAAAAGTAAACTAATAAGTTAGACAAACTAAGTGGCGTTAGCAGTAGCTTAGCTTGTGCTGGATTTGTATGTTCCTTAGCTGTATTGGCTAGCATCTAGTGGGCGGAGACCAAGGTCCTGGGAAGAAGCCAGCTATTAATTTCATCAGAATTCATTTAGCTATTCTTTTTATTTGTATAATTATTATGCAAACTTATAAATTAAAATAGGTGTGGCTATTAATCTGGGCATGATTAGTAATCAAAGAATTTTTGCCTTCTCTCTTCTTAATTTCTAGTTACAGCCGTGTATATAATTATTGTACCAACACCTCTAATGTGTTTGTGAGGAGCTCCCTCAGTTTACCTAGTCAATATACTAATAGGCCAGTTGCATTTACCTACGAAAGAATTTAATTATCGTGACGTCACGGTTGGATGCTCAAGTTACAGATGCGAATGTATTGATTTCAATGAAGAATGGGAGCATCCAGGATTTAAACCGTCCATCAAACGCTCAGTTTATGCAGGAATCTATTTAAGCGATAGTCGTTGAAAAGTCTTAAAAAATCTGTTGGTTTTGGTGCTCGAATGAAGACGAGAAGACGTACGGTTGGCGAGTTATTGTTGGTTTTAGTTGGTCAGCCCCTGGAATATCTGCCGCCGTTAGCGTGATTTCTTCCACAGCGGTGGAACTTCTCCCTCTCCACTAGAAATACTCATCACTTATGAACTACTTGCCATAAGGCTACTAAACTTGTCTCACAGACTGCCGTTTGAATTCCACTTTTTATTGATTTTTATACAAAAAATGAAACACAAAAAAAGTACGTAAAATGGCGGGAGTTTCAAACTCCGAAGTGGACGGCCTCCACAGCCTTTAATACAATCTTTACGGGCATCCAAGCATCCACGCGTGACGTCACACAACCAATCAACATTCTGATCCTTAAGTGCAAGTGGTCTATTCATTGACTTATCTTTCAGGAGGTGCCATCGAGATAACACTAACGGAAGCAGACGGCAACGACTCGCCCACCGTAGCTCCGCCTACATTTAATGCCTCTCACCACTCACACACAACACATCCCGTCAGCAAACGGGTAGTGGGCTACTGCTGCTTATTTGGGAATACCATTCTTACGGTGAGCCAAAAACTGCCCGTGCCACTATTGTATCTAGTGGCACGTTCTTGTTATTGAATGTGGCACATGCTGTAATAGATGACGTGTGTTTGTTTTTACCTAGTTATCGTCACCTTGTTTAATTGTAGAGTTGTTATATTATTCTTCAGAAGCGATTCATTTTCAATCAAAAGAACAGTAAGTACTAAACTGGACATTTATTTTTGCATATCTTCTTACATTCTTGCATTATTTTAAGGACTTGTTTTCTCAAGTCAATCATTGAGTTAAAGCTTTGCTGTAAATGCTCATTCTTATGACCGGCATTATTCGTGTGGTGCTGACAGATGTTTGGAAGTCTCAGCCTATCTATGTGACTGCCTATAGCTACGTGTTTGGCAGTGTCTTCATGGGGTGTGCCAGCCTTTACCATGTGGCTACGAAACAGTACCATGCATTTGCCATACACAGAGAGGTAAGTAGCAGATGAAGAAGGGAAAAGCAAGCATTGTGTATTGTATTGCTCCATGCCTCATCTTAAAATTTTGTTAGTGGGTGGAGTTTTTTTGTTTTAAAGGACATTTCCCATAACAGAGCCAAGTAAGTATTCATGTACAGAAAGTGTGATACTTCCTGCGGTATATACAATCTGTTAATGAACTCCGGACAGTTCACACATTCCTTAATATAAACTATTACTATATACATAAGTGGTTTGATGAACAGTATCATATCAACATTATCCAAGTAATGATACAACAGCCATATTCTTACTATGCTTTGTGTTCTATTGTCACTTATTGCAGACCTACTATGCTCTGATCTATGCTGTGCTCATAACTTCAGCTCTCTGCTACATGCTTTTCTCGTGGTCCAACATGCATCTCTCTCCTACTGTTGTCACAGCTTTCTGGCCCGTACAGGTAACAACAATGTAGCGGGTGACAGAGGAACCACTATCTCACTCGACGTAGTGGGTGGAGCTATGCTATTAACATTCTCAACTTACTGATATCAGTGCAGAGTTCAATTTTCTTGTGCTACACAAAAAAAAATCATACTAAGCATTTTTTGGTAGAAGTATTTTTGGTAAAAGTATTTTTGGTAGAAGTGTTACTTATTAGTTCAATAGATAAATTAACTTGTGCATATTCTGGTTTATCTTTTCTTTTTTTTTTGTTCACTTGAAAATAATTAACTCCATTTATAGAGAAGATCGGGGCTCTTGTAATTTTACATCATTCACTTTAAATAGTGCTTGTGGGTGTGGCTTTTGTTGCCCCATCTTCCTATAATATGCCTCTGTTGCCGTGTGCCTCAGGTGTTGGTAACAGCTCTGGCTGCATTCTTCATCACAGGAGACCAACTAGCGCCTCTTGTAAGTTCAACGCGTGAAGAGTTCTAATGCACTTTACAAGGCCCTGAGGCTTTTTCACCGCCGTATATAATGGATGTATGTAGCAATACATTGGTGCAGTGCTGGTCATCATTGCTCTCTTCCTCATCCTCTTCTTCAACTCCATGGAGGAGAGGTTGCAGAGCGGGAAGAGAGTGCTGCTTGTCAACTGTCGTCTGTCTGACCCTCCTTTACCCATTCTGGATGACTACGAGTACATAGATTCAGACAATGAGACCACACCTCTAGTGATAAATCAGTTGAATAGAAATCACATGCCATCTATTCAAGCCCATTCAGTCACCATATAAAATGTGTTTTTCATAGTTTTAATACTTTTTGTAAACTTTATATTGCAGAATCATGCCATGATCATTATGTACTGTTGCTGTAGTGGGCAGTCCTGTGGGTTACCATGTCTACCATTCACCACAGAGCCGATTTATTATAGTGTAACAACCCACAATCCAAGGAGCACAGCACATAGGTTTAACTCATTTTGATCACAACCAGTGGATTCTCGACTAGCCTATTCATTTTTTTTTTCACTGCTGTTGCTAGGAAATACACATGTGAATCAACATGTTACATGCAACATGTAACATGAATACACGCATGACATACAAACGTAAACATGTGAAGCAAACTGAACATTCATAAAAGATGGACTGCATGAAAGGAATGAAAATTAGTCAATGGAGATGATATCAGTTCTTCCTGGACCAGTTCCAATCCACTGAACTACACGTGACATAAGCACACACATACACACAATACATCATTGAAGTAGTTTTTTTATAAAAATGCAGGTAAAGGTCATCACTAGTAATCATCCTGAGGACTTGGTTGGGAGCTAGATTTTGTCCTCAAGATAATCATAACCACACCCCTTTTAAAATTGCAATTGTTTATTACAGAAAGAGATAGAAGTTTACACGTAAGACACTAAATGCTTGTCTTTGGTTATGTGCCATATCTGGCTCTATGAGAAGATCCATCTAACTTTGCATCCCCATCTCTTTAAACTTACTCGGAATCCCGATGAGCTCTTCAAGTTTGTTAATGTAAGCCTTGGCATTGGCTGGCAGGTCGTCGTAGGAAGTGAGACTGGCGATGGTTGACTTCCATCCCGGCAGACTGATGTACTCCACCTCCACCAGCTCTAACTCAGACTGCTCCGCTAACATAACCGAGGAATGCATCACTACACAACTTAAACAGACTAATGCTAACAGATATTTATACGAAGTCTACTCTAGAGCAGAAGGATCTGGTGAGCAGACCTCAACTAGCATCACACTACTCAAGTTTCTTGTTCACACATTCTTTACCACTTTCTCACTACTAGACAGACCTCCCTCCCCTCCCTCCAAACCATAATTATAATAATATACAAGGATACAATTTGTTTCTGCGTGCTAATTTATACTCTTCATTTATAAATGTTTGGGCCCCTCCCCATCATCAGCACTGGAACTGTCCCCATTAGAGTCTTAGATAGTCGTGATAATTATTAATTCATAAGTAATGATGATTGCAAGTCAGTAAGCTAACTTCGCAACTGCAATAGAGAAGGACTGGAATGAAATAGAGAAGAACTGGAATGAAATAGAGAAGGACTGGAATTTGGACTGGAATGAAATAGAAAAGGACTGGAATGAAATATTCCGAAATTAAAAATGTGCACAGTACATGCAATGCCTATAACTAGTGGTATCTTCAGTGCAAATGGCAGTGAGCTATTTAGCACCAGTAGTTCAAACAACAAACAGCCAGCTTGATTAATCTGATATTTGATTTTTAATAAAACTTGTGTATGCAAAAATAACAAAAGGCTACATTTATTAGTTTACCTGAGATTATTGCTGCTATTCACTATAGTTTAGGAAAGCATCATTCAGTCCGTCTATTTCTGAAAATCAGCTGCATAGTAGCCATGTAGCTGTTGACCATGTACTTTAGGAAGCAACTATAGAATTACTTACTGAGTAGTAGTAAAAATAAGTAATTCTGACTATGACCAGTAGTTCCCGACAAGAGCACACAAGCTTAGCAGAGTTTTTCAATTACATATGGTAAAGGGTTTCAATGCCATTGTAACCACTCGCTGCAACTATTTGACTTGGGGAGAAAAAAAAAGGATTTCTATTAAGTTGTATAAAGGCAGTTAATATAAGTATTAGTTAGAATGCTTACTTTGTGCTATTCTTTAGTTAAGCACTAGTTAGCTGCAACACAACAATTTCACACACGCACACACACACCTTGACCTTGACCTTGAAAGGAAGCCACCTATCGGATGATGCTTCTCTGCCACAAGTGACTGACTAAATCACAGTTATTAATGTTTTTGACGAGTGGTGACACTTCTGTGTCTATCAATGTCTTGCTCTCGTCTGAATGCTCTCTCACACACACTACACTGGTATGGCTTATCTGTAGCTGTACTGCTACCACTGCAGAATGAGATGGCGAGATCGTGTCAGAAAAGATTTGAAAAAGTTTAATATTGATGGAGAGGAGGTGGTATCAGTTGGCACAGGACAGGAGTGGTTGGAGGAGAAGTTGCAGGACAGGACTCGAGGATGTGGCTGAGGCTAGAGTGGCAGAGGACGAGAGGAGAAGAAGGACACGTGTGGAAGACAGTATTGAGACAGGGCGGCGCTGAGGCAGCCAACCAAACAGTATCTTCTTGGGCAGCCTGTGGTCATCCATTCTTGCCGGGTGGCCCAGCCATCTCAGTCATCTTGTTATAACTATATCTTCCAGGGACTCCTCCATTCCAAACTGGCAGGCCACCTGGACACTGCTGATGAGCTCAGTCCTCTGCTGTGCTGATGTGATGCCAACTATTTGTCTCAAGCATCGATTATGAAAGGCTTCCATCTTCTTGGTGGCATCGTGTTTGGCGGTCCAGGTCTCCGAGCCGTACAAGAGAACACCCAACACAACTGCCTTGTACACCATCCTCTTTGTCTTGTAGAACAAGTTGGAGTTGTTAAAGATTGGACCTTTAAGGGGCCCAAAAGCTCTTGCTGCCTTGGCAATTCTCTCCCCAACACACACACACACACACACACACACACACACACACACACACACACACACACACACACATACACACACACTGATGGTTCACTGGATACAATTCTGTTTAGTGGTTATGTTTATAGTGGAGTATGGGACAGGTCGACCTCCAAGCAAACACAAAAATATGAGGGTCAAAGTACAAAATGACATACATACGTACGTCCACCCCAGATAGTGTCTCGCTCACTCCACTCGCTTGCCAACTATCATACAAATGGAGTAGTTCTAGTTAGAATATCTTACCTGGCATAGACTCAAGCTCCTTTCCATGAAGTTTGTATGCCACACCTATCTTCACTTCGTCAAAGTTGTCCAAAATATCCAATTTAGTTAAACAAATGCTGAAACAAATAATTAAATGATAACAAACAAAGCAGCTGCCAACCTTGAGACCCTCCCACCCAAATACAACTACAGTTAGAACCTCTGAACTGAGACCAGGGTTTTTAGTTAACAAACAAGAGGTTGTTTGCTTCAGAGGTACGAAGCAAATTTTCTATCAGGGGGCAAGCAGAAATTTGTAATAAATTGAGGTATAATTTGCTGGTTAGAGAGTTCACGAGGTTCTACTGTATAAATAAGAGAGATGAGGATTAAAAGCTATAACTATAAGTTATTTAGACTGGTGCTTTGCGATAGTTACTGTTTTTACACCTTGGCCAGTTTCAGTAAATTCTCATATAACTCCCACTCACAAGTATTATAATGTGCTAATTGTACTTGAATTGAGTTCCATTACTGTCTAAACTAAATTGTAACTCAGTCTTATTGAGACCAATAAATAAAATAAAAAACACTCTTCACTGGATTCACTATGTGGAGGCACACTATAGTCTCAACACTATTGGTAATCTTTCTATTATCCTACTAAACCTAAACAGCAACAAATTTATCGAGATAGTAATTGTGAGACATTGAGAAAGCATTCAATGAGTCTCACAGAAAAATTGTGGGAGTTAGCAGGCCTGACAGAAGACATTTACAAATTTCTATTCCACATAATTGGTAAGGGGTCTCCCAACAGTACCTTGTGAATCCATTGACCATGGTACTGTAGCGAGCCACCATCAGATCAAACCAGCCACACCTCCTGGGACGTCCTGTGGTCACACCGTACTCATGACCCAGCTTACGGATAGTTTCTCCTAACTCCTACAATAGATACAGAATAACGGTTTTTTTAACAACTTGGAATTATAAATTGATTAACCAATTAGTAGAAATTTTTATATGACAAATTTATTAAATTCAAGTCAAATTGTTATAGCATCACAATAACACACACACACACACACACACACACACACACACACACACACACACACACACACACACACTAGTAGGTGGTAACACTTCTACTAGCCATACTATATACTCAAAGGAATACTGGTTATCAGCAAATTAGGGGAATTTCACAGCACAATGTCTGCATTTAATCAACCACATCAATTACAAACACTTTCTCTTCCACCTGCTGCTGTGAAGTAAAAGTGAAGCAAAAATTAGCCATTAATAGAACTACAAGAATTGGTGCTTTTCTATTGTAAGTCACAAATTATCTTCATGTAATGAAATTTAAACTATCCTGTCCAGAGAAAGACTCCTAATTCTTAAGTACTTGTAATATTTGCCACGCCCATGAGCCTTCGCAATATAGTTATGATGTTACTACAGGAAATCAAGACACAATTGTCTGGTCTGGCACTTCCCCCATACCAGCTCCTGCACCGGTAAGACAACCGTACAAGTAGCAACTCACATTCTTGAGCTCAGTGGGGAAAGCCCCTGCTCCAACTCTGGTGGTATATGCCTTGAAGACTCCATAAACATGGTTGACGTGGCGAGGGGGGATCCCCAGACCCGTACACACGCAGCCAGCAGTGCAGTTGGACGACGTCACGTACGGGTAGGTCCCTGCCTCATCACAGCATAGCAACAACAACAAAACAAGCATGTCAATGAAACTAAATTCAGCACTTCTCAAACGAACATAAAAGAACACCAAATGCTTGTAAAAAAGTGACCAGAAAGTTTTGACTCGATACAAACCGAAAGACTTACTATAAGGCAAATACACTACTAACCCACGAGACTTGTCTATACTCAGACTGACTGGCTGACTTTAGCATTTGTTCTTGTCAGTTCATCTTTTTAGTAGCCACCTCAAAAGATTTAAAGTGAAAACCCATTGTATAAAAAGAACAAACAAATCTCCTTTCAGCTAATTGAAGGATGTTTTCAGGTATGATGGCCACAATTGAAATTGTAAGAACTTATAGCTCATGACCATAAAAAATGGCATCATCAGATTGACTTTACAAAGAAAGTTTTGAAAGCTAATACTCACCAAAGTCAATGTCCAACATGGCAGCATTAGCTCCTTCTACTACCACCTTCTTCTTGTCCCTGACAGCAGTGTTGACATAGAGCACAGTGTCACAGACCATGGGCTTCAGCCTGGCAGCATATGAACTCAGAACCTCCAACTCCTTCTCTATATCTACCTCGAGACTGGGAAATCTGTGAGTGCATGCATGCGTGTGTGTGTATGTGTGTGTGTGTGTGTGTGTGTATGTGTGTGTGTAAGGGGCAAATGGGGGCGGAGTGAATACTTAACACATGACCGAGTAAAAATGGCAACAATAATGGTCTTTTTTTTTTTAGAAAAGAAGCACCAGTTATTGCAGTATTAATATACAACCTTTCAAATGTAATGAACTATTTACCTGCCTTGCCAAAACTCATTACTCTAATTATAAAAATTTGGCAACTTTTTGGCTAATTCCTTAGCACGTGCAACTCAAGATATCATATTCACACCTGCCCTGATATGAAACCAAACACAGCATAACTCATACCAACACCGAGGTGTGTGCACCACCTTACCAGTTTGAATCACTGGACACAAGAATGAATATATTTTCATTGCATCACACACAGACCCACTTGAGTCTATGGGATGTGTGAATGTATGAATCTAATCTACCAAACCTCCTGTACAACACTCCCCCTCCCTCTGTACATTAACAAACAAAACAAACACTCGGCCAAACACTACAGCAGAGGAAACTGTTCCCTTTAGTCCTTCAACTTTCTCTCTCATTTTATATTAACAGCAAACTTGCAGCCCCACCCACCCAGCCAAGTCCAAGTTTAAAATAAATAACATAAAACCATAATTATGTATATGTAGGTAAAAAAAAAAAAAATTAAAATAAAATAAATAAATAAGCAACATTAATAAATAAACAAACAAAATTAAAAAAAATAATAATAATAAATAAATACATAAACAAAAAGCAAACAAAATCAAACAAATAAATAATTATAACTATGCAAATGCAAGCAAGTCACACCTCACCTGATTCTATATCCTGACACCATGGCAGTCAATCTAGAAAGAAAATAACAACATGAATGATGTCTACATACAGGGAAGGAAAGAAGGAAGAAATCTACAATAACCAGTCCACACAAGAATATGGAAACTTTCGCGTTCTAATAATCCACTACTTCCTCGTACTAACAGACAACGAATGAAGTCATCCATTACTGACTGAGTTACAATTACTTTTCCTTGAGAAGATCTCTGCTGATGTAGAGGTCACACACTCGTAGGCCAATCCTGGAGCTCTTGGCGGAGTATGTCGGACCAATCCCTTTCTTGGTCGTGCCGAGGCTGGTCTTAGTCTTGGCTTTCTCTTGCTCCACAAGGCCATCGATGGTTTGATGCAAGTCGAGCACTGATACGCACACACATACACACATTGTAGCACACACATACACACATTGTAGCACACACATACACACATACACATGTGTGTATATGCTATTGACAAGCACATCTATGCACACTCAACACAACCACAAACATAATACATCTCAAGTGAATTGACTGTGTGTCACTAATACCACTAAAATTATTCAACGCTAACAAAAAACTAACATTAGCTGATGAAGCGCGCGATACAACATGACATAACATACGTACGCACACACAAGAGAACAAAGCTTGTAATCTTTCTGATAAATTTAAAAAATATAATTAAGCTGGAATCTTCTCAAAGGATCAGTTGGAAACATAGGTGAAATGATCCAGTCTATCAAATACCTCGTGACACGCCTACTTGGCTCACCCAGGTGTGCTCTATCTGAAACAAGCAGCCTGTCCTGCCAACCTTCAAGACCTTTACACTCGTTCTTTTCAATCTCGTCAAACAGCCCAGGAAGATGCACCACCACGCCATTACCTAACACAGAGACACACATTCCACCCCAGGGAATGAGAGAAGAGAGAACAAGATTCATGACTTCACACTAACAGATGATAATTCATGAATATGGCAAAGATAACAACAACATAGACTAGACGCTGACACACTCACACACATATAAACACTGACACACTCACACACATACAAATACTGACACGCTCACACACATATAAACACTGACACGCTCACACACATATAAACACTGACACACTCACACACATACAAACACGTTTGCATATACTTACCAATTATAGACTTGCAGCTTTGGCTGATAATACCACTACAATAATAATAATAATAATAATAATAATAATAATAATAACAACAAGTCAATACATATGTCCTCCTATTTATGTTTAAGCAACAAACACATGTGCATGCATACACATTCCCCAGCTCCACCTCTCACTCCTCTCCACATGCACTTTTGTTGATATCCTAGCAACACAGGGAAGTGGCAAGAGTAAATGTTTGCAGATGATGACAGTTAAACAGGCAAGGGACTTCTAAGGACCAACTATAGCAAAACTACACTATAGAAGAAGAAGAAGAAGAAGAAGAAGAGGAGGAAGGAGGAGGTTGGTTCATTCATGTGCTTGCTATTACAAACTGCACTTCAGTGTTGCACACACTGGCAAAGAGAATGCAATGAGTGTTGTTATAGAGATCCACTGTGCTATTTGTGCAACAAGGATCCTGGTAGGAAGCACCGGACTCTGCACACATCAGTTGAATGCCTCCGCAAGTGCTGGACAAGTTGTCAAACTAGTTGTAACGAATCTAAGCACACAATTAGTGAAACGAATGAAGGAGAACAGTTACATCATGGTTACCCACAACCAGCGCTACACAGCTACCGACGTTAAAATGTAATATTGAACACAAACTCTCTGAACTGTCAAATAGATAGAGCAGTTTATTGCAGCTACATGCAGTAAGTTACCTTGGCAGTAGATGAAAGTCATAAGCTTTGCCTCCTACTTTTACTGTGTGTCCAGCATTGTTGCCTCCCTTTAGAAAGCAAACAAAAGTGATTCAATAGGTTATACTATGTATGTACTAATTCACAGTTTATGTGGATCTCACCTGACACCTGGCTACAATGTCGGCATCTTGAGCTAGTATATCCACCAACTTGCCTTTGCCTTCATCTCCCCACTGCCCTCCTAGAACAACACTCACTCCACCTGCAAGGGCCATTCTATCGACGTTCGGTGAGCTCCAGCGACGACGGAATCTCCAGCGACGATGGAATCTCCTATACGATGACCCCGCCTCCAATTTCAATCTAAGAGTGGCTGGCTCCGGGGGGGGGGGGGGGGGGGGGGGGGGCGCGAGAAAAAGAGGGAGGAGGACGTTAATACGATTCATTGACATGCGCGAATCCATGTGGCTGTCTGTCAGTCTTGTTCGTGGATGAAATAGAGATGCTAACGAAGCCTGCCACGAAGAGAACAACCTTAATTTTCTTCGCTCTTACTATTTGTCTTAGTGCAGTTAATTATTGGTTGGCCAGCGATAGATATAAGTGCATAAAGTCTGACGTCAAGTATGACAGAAAAGAGGTGAAATATGAAAAAGGGGCGGATATTTTATCAGGTAATTCTCTTAGCAACTCCTAATTCCTCCTTGCTATATATTGTACACTTCTTAGCGGATAGGTCTGACGGATCCTACAGATGGCTCTTCAATCGTACAAGGTCTATACTGAGCCCCTCCCTCTTGAAATTGGAGAATGCCTGTCCAGCAGCTATAGCTCTTGAAGCACATTTTAAAGATAATGCAGGAAACTATGATGAAGAAAGTTCCTACATGGGGAGTATAGCTGTCCTTGGGGAAATAAAAATTCCCATTAGGGAAAGTATAGAAATAGAGGAGGCTTTGTTGAGAAACATGTCTGACTATCTGCAGGAAACTGAAACAGTTATAACTAGTTTATCTTGCACATTAGATGAAAGCAGTAAGCATCCAGCTTTTTTGAGGTACGATAAAATAATTAGGCATTTTAGTATATGAGCTTGTATGTTTTACATAGAAGAGTCTGTGGATGAATAGGGCACTGTTAACTACTGATCATTCACTTAATTCAGTCATATTTCATAGTTCATGCAACACTCCCAACTAAATGCCCTTTCCTGTACTATTTCTGTCTTATTATGTATAGAACAGCTCTCACTTGAGATAAGCAAACAGAAATAACTGTAACATGTTAAAATAGTTAATTTTGAGGAAGTGTGTTTCTACCTATGAAGAAGAAAAGAATGCATTTTCCGTACAAATAGGTCTTTTAAAGAACACTATGTCCATAGGCAGACTTTCTCAATTGAAGTAACATATACTTATTGGACAGATGGCGAGCGAGTTAGCCTACAAGAAAGATGTATATAGGCTATTCCAATTACATTCATAGTATTTCTATGAGTATTAATGAACAATATAATATAAAAATATAAAATTGAACTGAATAGATTTAAAGAATTGCGGTCCTTTACAATACTTGAAGCTGAAATTGAGTGCATTTACATACGTAATTAGCTAAAATTTGTATATACCTGACAGTGTCTTGCTCCAATTATCATTATTGTTGCTGTTGTTGTTGTTGTTATTTATTATTATTATTATTATTATTATTATCCTCTACCACTTGGTTTAGTTACATCAGTTTCTCTCTCCTGCTCTCTTTCTTCCTGAGCCATCTCTTCCATTTTTCTTCTTGAGTCATGGATTCCCTTCTCCTCCTTTGTCTATCTCTCTGCTTCCCAGTATCTGTGTTTTTTAATCGCCTTTGTTTCTTTAATCGCCTTCTACTGAATGTGATGATGCTTTACCCATTAAGCTAATGATGCTGCTTGACCAACTTGGTTCAGCTAATTAATAATTCATGAATATATACACTGCCAATCAATGTCTGACACACAAGCAGTATTCTTGTTATTATTATTATTATTATTATTACTATTATTATCATCATCATCATCATCATCATCATCATCATTATTATTACTATTATTATTATTATTATTATATTATATTATATTGCTGTTGCTGTTATAATACATAGTTCTAGATTTTATTGATTAATCTGTTATTGATGACCTTCTTTTTAGAAATCTGAAGAGTGTAAGAGAGAATGTAATAGTATCTCTAGCCAACACAATGGTGCCCAGTGGTTCTAGCAGTGACAAGATAGTGAGAAGACTAACTCGAGTCTTGGAATGGGCACAAGTAGAATGGCTGGGAGTGAATGCAAAGAGGCACTATGTCATGGTGATGGGGGCTGGCAATGGAGAGAGGTTTGGAGTGCTGGCTTTCTGTGGAGTACCAAAGGAGTGTACTGACAATCCCAAGCTGGCATTTTATCCAGTGAAGTATTCACAAAAGGCAGCTAAATCAGCTATCGAAGATTTGAATCAAGTGGGTAATACAAGATAATTGAGGTCCTACCGAAACATTTGCTACAACAATTTTAAAGCTTTTGTAACCTGATGAAGACAGTGGTATGACTGTCGAAATGTCGTTCACTATCACTATATATCATTATAGAACATTGATATAAGAGAACAATAATATCAATTAATTTAAAAGCTAGATTAAATTGCTTTATGTGGCTCAACTTTGACTTACTACTAAACCTTCTTACTTTATTTGCTCCAGCTCATGAAAGCTTTGTTCAACCTAATAATCACTAATAAAGCCTTAGGTTGTACTATTGGAAGCTAAAGTGAAGATTTTGGCTTGACTCAAGCTAAGGTCTAGTGTCATTAAGCATTTTTATCTTCACATTTGTTCTGAGCAGTTTCATCCTTGATTGAAATGTTTGTATGCAGCATGGTGTCAAGCTCGTCATCGTGCTCATGAACTGGGGTCTGGAGACCAGCTACTTCCCTGAGGAAAGTGCTCTGACTCAAGCTCGCTACCTGGCAAGGCTGGGAGTGTCAGCCATCATTGGTTTCCATCCAGGTTCTCTGCAGCAGCATGGATACTTTGGGAAGACTCTGGTCATCTTTTCTCCAGGAAAACTTATAAGCTCAACTGAAGTTTCACATAATTGCTGGAATAAAGATGTAAGTATATTATGCATAGTTTTGTATGTAGTTGATAATGTGTGTTGAGAGTGAGTGTTTACAAAAATTAAGAGTGAAAATTAAGATGTTATCTCAAATATTTTAAATAAAAATGATGAGCAGAAATTGTTTCTTTTTATTCTTGCACTTTAATTATGTTTTCTAACGTTTCTTCTGCTTTAAATACTACTTTTTTATCCCATGTTTTACTAGAACTCATTGACACTGTGAATATTCTAAAAAGCATAAGTCAATCACTATGAATATTCAGGGCAGCGTCATTAATTAATAAAACATTTCCAGAGACTTACATGTAGTCACTTAAAACATTTAGATAGAGTGTGTTAAGTATTAATACTAGAAGTACTCCATCTCTTAGAAAAATTGATTCACATTTTGCTAAAGGTCACTTTTAGAAATTGTGACCTTGTAATAAGAGAAAAATTACTTTAAAATTTTTAAATTCATTTTTAGAATTTACATGGATTGTGTAGAATGCCAGGTCTCCAATCTCTGGAAGAGATAGAATGGGTGTATTTGTATTAAATCAATGTTTTTTAACCATAGTTTTATTGATTTCCAGTTTCTAGAGATGTTTGTATATAATCTATATACCATAACCAGTGACAACAACAATGGCGTGATAATTATTTCATTTTGGAGAAGTTTCCAAACACAAGTGCTAATTTTATCTTACTCTTGGTTACAACAAAAACAACAACGACAAGAACAACAAATAAGCTAATGAAGCACCAAAGGTGTGAACCCTCAGCACTACTACTATACACTAGCTAGCTATTACAAAATAATCTCGGACCAAAAGAATAATTTATTGGCATACACTCATAGCAACTATGACCTCAACACATCTGTTGCCTACCAAGAGTTGAAGAGTTACCATGATTTAGAGTTTTACAATATCAATTGGCCAAAATTTAATCCCTTACTAGTTTTCCAAATTAATCCGTGTTGATTGCGTGTGTCCCAATGTCCACAGGGTACTGGGAAATGGATGTATTCATCTTCTAAAGCATGTGAGATGATTCACCCTTGGCAAAGGGACAACTTGCGAACAAGAGAACAGCAGTCTAGAATATACAAGTTGAGACTTTCCAGGTAGTTTATTAAATACAACATACTAGTGCTAGTTAATTATCCATTGTTTATACTAGAAACAAGCCAGTGGTGGCAGAATATACAACTCTCTCTTTATCAGACAAGAGAATGGAGGATGGGACAACTATCAGAGCACCAAGGCTGCAGGACTCACACGTGGAATGGATTAGAGCTTGTGGCAACTCCGACACTAATTGTATATCATGTATACCTTTTTGAATTCATACATTTTCAAATATTTTTATGTATAAAAATAGTACACAAATAAAAATACAAGTGTAATTTGCTTATATTCTGAATTTCTGAGAGAGAAATAAAAATAATGAGATTCATATGACAGATTTGTATGACAATAAATACTTTGTATTCAGATTGGATGAATTGAATGTCATTTTCATAACAAATTTCCATGAAGTGGTTTAATTTTTTGTTTCTTTGAGAGACCAAGCCTCAAGTGTTGCTTTCTAAGAACAATGGGCTTCCTTTGGATTTCATTATCTGTAAATCAATAATTAGATAATATTAACACTAACATATTGAAATTGACTTGCCTTTGAAGAGTGTATTGTTGAAGCAGCTAGTGTCCCTGGAGTGCTCATTCAGGTAAGGCATAACTTGATCAGTCAAAGGAAATGTTGAGATTTTGGTGGACGATTGTTCAGATTTATTAAAATCTTCCAATTGTGCATTGGAATAAAACGAGGAGCCAGAGTTGTGAACCTGGCACACCTCTTCAGGGACCAGCTGATCACATTCCTCCATGACAGAATGTTCCTTCTCCATAACACCTAAATCACATTTTGTCAGGCCAGAAACATTGCTGTCCTCCTCATCATCATCATCATCGTCATTGTTGTCACCAGGATTGTTGTTGCCTCCAATAACTTGCTGTCTGCAGAGTGGTATAGGTAGGATTGGCCATGGCTTGGCAGACTCTAATGGTAGGACCTGAAGTAGTGTTGCACTGCCATCATCAGGACTTGACTCCAACCGCTTGTCCAAGTCTTCAGATTGTCCCATTAATCTGGGACGTTTTGAGAGTGGTGGCTGTTCACATTCTATTGCTTCAATAGAGCACATTTTTGGCATTTCATCAGTAACTTCTTCACCACAGTCAATTTCATTAGTATCAGTATCAACTGGTGGATTGTTTAGAATGTACACAGAATCATCACTACTGATATTAATTGAATGCTCAGAGTCTTGAAGGTTTGTCTCAACCACATTACAATGATTCAGTATAGCATCATCACAAACATCATCTTCACCATGTTCTATTTCATTGTCTGATTCAATGAATGGAAACCCATTCTCTTCCTTGTTTGTGACAGAAGATAAGACAATTTGCTCTAAAATAGCAGAGCAACTTCCCTGCTGAGGTTGAATACATGTCTCTTCACCTCCCTTGTATGGCTCAATTTTTGTCAAGACAATGTCAGTATTTGTTGCTTCCAAAGTTTCTTCTGCAAAACCTTGTACAATATTATGCTGAGGTTCCATACGGACTAAAGGACTCATTACATTCAAGTCTCCTACTACCAATGACTTCTGGCTTCCAACTGAATAGATATTTTCTGGCCTTTGTTCCTCTATAGGAAAAGGAAGTGAGTATTTGTCTACAACTTCTTGTAAAGTCTGTCCAGAATCAGCTATTTTGCCAGAAGAAGTTGGACTATCATGAGGCTCGTGAGACTGATTTTCTTCCTTGTTTGATTCACCATCAATCTCTGCAACTGACTCACTGAGATTGTTCTCGCTTCTAGCATCATTCAACACTTCAATAGCCTCCTTCACATTGCATAGTGGAGCAGTTATTGTCTTTATAGTATGCTCACTTGATATGTACAATTCAACAGAAGGTACAGATAACACTTTCTCTTCTAAGCTTTCAATAGCACTGCTTTCAGTGGTATTTGGGCACACTTGGTCGTATTCAGAAACTTCTGTAGGGGAAATAAAGCTTTATTTATCAACAAGTCTTATAAAAGAAAGAGATTGTACCTTCACCATTTTTGTAACCAGACGTTTCTTCAGGATGGCTTCTTTCTGGTTTTAGGACTTCAAATTTTCCCTTATAATTCAATTCACAATCTTCAGGGGGAAGCTTTGACAGAATTTCATTATGAGCATTTGGGCTAGTAAAGGTCGTGTTATCATTAGAGATATGAATTTTATTAGGTGATGTTACACTCAGTTCTGGTATGAATGCCTACAATACATTGGAAATCACTTAAAAGACAGAAATGTCTCCAATACACTCAAAACATTAAATTTGTCTTACCATATTCGAGCTTCTATTCAAGGTCACTTACAATTTTCCAACCACAAAACGTTTCGAATTTGCAGCTGTAAAATTCTTAAGCGCGCAGACTCGTACTCCACGTGGATCGCGCGGGAAGCAATCTAGCCCCGCCCACATTGCTGCTCTCTGAATAGGAGTAGGAGCGAAATTCAAGAAAAAGCTGGGCGAAGTTAGTACCAAGATGCCCCCCAAAAAGGTAAAGTAACTAAAAATAATTCACTACGGTAAACTGTGCTTTCCAAACAGAAAAAGCTGGGGCCCTCCAAATCTAAGGAGAGGAAGCTCAGAAGGAAGCAGGTAGTTGTGATTATTAGCCTTCATTCAATTGCACTAAAAGTTGTGAAACTTTTTGTATTATAGGAACAAGAACAAGTGGCTGCTGCTATGGCAGTGGTGAAAGCTGCCTATGAAGTAAGGTTGGCGTGTTGGACCTATCTAAGTTGTGTGTGAATTAATGTTACACTGATAATTGATTTTTATTGAGATAGGACACAAGAAGGCTGGATTTTGTAATTTGCTTTCAATAGCACTTGTGTTTTTAGCTGTAGGCCACTCCTCATAGCTTCAATGAAGGAAGATAGCTTTGTAATGCCCTATTTTCATTTATTTATTTGTATGGGAAATAATTAACCCTTTCTCCAGTGAATTTTTTTTTCAGGCAGATGATATTCAAGTCATAAAAAAATCATAATAAATTAACCAATGAACAAAATTTAATTACCCAACAACTATATATCACATTATAGAGTATAGGCTCATTACTACGTTGAGGAATGATGTATAGAATACTTTTATTGAGCAATGACTTTTGAAACAATAAGAGAATGTTTTGGACTGGAAGTCCTTCATCAGCTCACCATAGAATGAACATGGTGATGTGACACAGCTATATATAGGGTTAGAAATGGTATATCATATTGTTGCTAATGAGTTATTAGATTATGAAAAGCACAAAATATGTTGCCTAGCAACAAACCACAGAATGTAAATCACATTTTAGTTTTAGTTGTTTTTTTTTGTTGTATTTTTATGTAGTTATGAAGTTATAATTGGCGAGCGAGTGAAGCGAGCGAGACAGTATTAGGGGTGGATAATGCAAAATCGGGTATATGTTATATGTATATATGTATTATGGATGGTACGTATGCCCTTTGAACGCGCACGCGGGTTCTGTTTTCCCCCCTAAAAACACGGCTTTTTGGCTTGACCCCACTTTCTTCTGATATTACAACTTTAAGCAAGTCTTACTTGAAACTTAGGCTCCAAATTGTGAGATAATTCCTTCGAAGCGCTTGTTTTTCAAGTCTCAAAAAGTTACTGCGAACGGTTACTATGGCATTGAAACCCTTTACCAAACGTAATTTGAAAAACCTCGTCGTTTTTGGGGGCTGCTAAATGCAGCCCGTTGGTTGTCAAGTGCCACTGGTAGCCAGAGAGGCTAAATAGTAAAACCAAGGAAGCCACCATTATACTTGGGAGCTGAGGTAAGTACGTAGTTCCATATTTGTTAGCTAAAATTACAAAAATGACTCCAGCTATGTTTTTTTTTAAGTAGAGCTGCGAGCCACCAGTTACTTGTAATTGAGGTAGTCAGAATGGCTTAAATTGGATACTACAGAAGTTATCGCTATTCAGGTAAGAGAGTAATTCTGTATATTATATTAAAGGTCAACTACTGTTTACTTTTTTGCATGAACTAAGCTAAAGTATATTATTATGTAACAATACATGGGTGTAGAAAGCAATTTTAAAGTGGCCAATCATGCAGTCACATTTGCCACACCTACAATATTGGGTGGGGTTTAGCTTGTTTCAATGTACTTAATAAAAAATTAGTATTAGTAAATAAATGATGTAAAATTGATGAAAGCATGATAAATACAAATCAATCATACCCATTAGCTAATTATACCTTGTCAAGGAATAATTTTTAAGTTTGACAGAATCTTACAGAGCATTTTCCATAACAAGGGAGGCAGAACCAGGTGACACCAGTGGTAAATAGTTTTATGTTAACTAACTTGGCAGGCTCGCTCGCCATTTGTGCTCAAGCACACCACTAGTTTATAGATGTGTGGACGTACGTATGTCATTTTTTACTTTGACCCTCACGTATTTTTGTGTTCACTCAGTGTTCGATCCCGTCCCAAACTTCACTAAACAGAATCCCCCGGTTTAGCGATCATTACCCGTATCACCTTAGAAATTGAATTGTTTACTGCTTTGAATTCTTTTGCGGGTGCAGTTAAAATTAAAAAACTTATGGGAGCTCCATTTCTATTCGAGTTAGTGGCAGTGGTAAGTTAATACGCTATTTGTCACAGTTATAAGCCCTACGCAACAGTATTTACTTGAAAATGCATTGTCCACCAGACTAACCACGAAGGTAAGTCTTGCGTAGTTATGTTCAGTTGTGTGAAAGTATTGTGCATTACAACTACTACTAAGAATATCACAAAGACTTGATTTTGTTGCTTACTTTAATTCAAACAGTTGTGGGAGCGGTTACTATGGCATTGAATCCCCTTTACCGTATATACGTAATTTAAAAACTCGACTTTATTTTAGTAGCTTGAGTTTTAGTAGTTAAAATCAATCGTTTAACAATAGTGTAGTTTAAGGCTCGCTCGCCATTAGTGCTCAAGCACACCACTAGTTTATATATATGTTTGGACGTACGTATGTCATTTTTGTACTTTGACCCTGGCATTTTTATGTTAGTTCGGTGGTCGACCCCATCCCAAACTTCACTAAACAGAATCCTTTGGTTTATCGATCATTACCCGTATCACCCTAGAAATTGAATTGTTTATAGTTTTGAATTCTTTCGCGGGTGCATTTAAAACTTGAAAACCTACTGGAGTTCATTTCTATTTGATTTAGTAGCGGTGGTAATTCAATGCGCTTGTCATGGTTATAAGTCATACACTACAGTATTTACTTGAAAATGTATTGTCCACTAGACTAACGCGTAGGTAAGTCTTGCGTTGGTATGTCCAGTTGTGTGAAAGTATTATGCGTTACAGCTTCTACTTAGCTAAAGCATACGAAGAAAACGTTTAATAACGTGTATTGTTTTGTTGCTGTTTTTTTTCCTTCAATTCAAACAGTTGCAGCGAGTGGTTACTATGGCATTTAAATCCCTTTACAATATAATCGTAATTTAAAAACTCGACATTATTTTTAGTAGCTTTGAGTGTTAGAAGTTAAAATCAATCATATAACAATTGTGTAGTATTAGGCTCACTCGCCATTTGTGCTCAAGCACATCACTAGTGTAATCTGTAAAGGTAACCTGGTTCTGGCTTACTTTCTGAATCTGAGCTCTAATAACCACTGTGAATGTTGTCTGGAGCTTACAGGGCATCTTCAAGGGATCCTACATCTTTATAAGTAAGTGTTGTAGCTCCAGTAAACTCGAATGCATTACTGTCGAACTCGTCGCCATCTTTATCGCCTCTTTTGGCCTTGGAAAGCCCAAAATCGCTGTCAAATGAAAAGTTATCAACTCCGCCCACATCGAATTGAGAAGCTGTAACTGCCACATCAGCATGCTGAATGTTTGATGTCCTGACTGCCATATGGCGGTTACACCGGTGAAAGAGTTAAATTAGAGACTTTAAATTTATGGGGAGTTAGATTTGAACATGCGATATTGTGTTTATTGTACGTGGCTTGACTCCCGCATGTCCCACATTGTTTACATATTTTCTTCCATTTTACACATGGTCTTTGGTTACCCTCTGTCTAGTAACAGTATAGGGGGGAATTCCTTGGACTAAATTGGTGTGTGTAGTCATTGTGATGTGTGCATTTTCTCACTGTGGAATGTGTAACTTGCAGTTAAACTTGGAATAACAAGTATTGTGTGTGTGTGTGCGTATGTGCATGCTAAATGAGTGAATGTGTTTTTGTATATGTCAAAAATGTTTGTGTGTGTGTGTTCTAAACTGCCTTTTTTTTCCCAGCACGATGACTTAATGGACGGTCTTCCAGCATTCAAGCAGTTCAAACGGAATCGGTAAGTGGTAGTAATTAGGTGATCTGCTTACAGTGCTTAGCACGATTATCACTAGCAGGGGCACACTTGTAGTTTCAAACTTTCAGTTCACTTGCACTGTTAACCCAGCCACTCTTGTATGTGTGCTCTTTACCAGGAAATATGGATCAACACTGGTGGGTGGGTGGGCACCTTCAAGCTATGCATTGGCTGTAGTTGATTACTTGTCAACCATGCACGTATAAATTGTTGACATCCCAAATTGGAGGTAGACAGATGTACAGTAGCACGCTCGTCTCCATGGAAACTGGAGTATGTACTGCATATGTAGTTACGAACATGATGAGCATCCTTGTCCTCTCGGTAGAGTCTAATTAAACTGTTTCCATGTTTACATGTCGACACCATTCCTTCACGTTTGTCCGTTAAAGTTGATTGGTTTGTTTGCTTAGTTTTATTTTGTTGGTATGTCGGCTTTAGGATTTGGTGTCGCTGTTACTTTGATGAAGTAATTAGCGACTCAGTTACTCTTAACGTTACTTTATGATTTAGTTATGAGTAATATCCCTAGTCCTTTCATCATGGCAGTATGTTGAGGATAGATGGAATATCTTGAGCTGTTATTGCATCATTCTGTTTGTTTATTGATCGATAGATTGTTGTTTTGCTGTTGTAGTCGTTTTTTTATTTTTATTTATTAACTGAAGCTATCCTTACCAATTCCTGCCAGGCTTTCAATCCAGTGTATAATACATGTTGTTGGTAACTGCAAATTAGAATGTTTTAGTAACTGTGAGTCGGAGAGAAACCGTGTGTCATGTAGTGTGAATCATTATGGTTGTATTCAGTGTGCTGTGTGTGTGTGTGTGTGTGTGTGTGTGTGTGTGTGTGTGTGTGTGTGTGTGTGTGTGTGTGTGTGTAAAAAGGGCTTGTGGCTAAAGGATTGCCACCTGCCTTGATATATATTTATAATCATCTGTAGAGTTTCCAGTCTTTATGTTGTTCCAGTTCTATGTCATAGCCCCCTCTTCCATTAATTAGAACTTTTTATTTTTTAATCCGAGAAGGGATTTAGGTAGCTATTTTCACAAAGATTCTGGTGGTAGTGATTCTACCTCGGGATTGACCAGGCCCAGGCCCTAGTGCAAGCACTCCCTGGCTCCAGTCCCACACTGTCCACTTGTTTAGAACGGTCAGAATTGTACCATTTGTCTGTACTCTCACTAGGGTTGTGCGTATGTGTGTGTGTGTGTGTGTGTGTGTGTGTGTGTGTGTGTGTGTGTGTGTGTGTAGGTTAGATGTCACTATATCGTGCTCCAGAGTGGCGGACGTGTCTGCTGAGGATGTCAAGTGGGCGTTTGAACTGATGAAGGATAATGTGCAGTCCCAGTGAGTTGAAGAAGACAATATCACAGAGTGATTTAGTTTTGACAATGGCTTCAATAGTATATCCTGGTAGCTGAAGCCTTGTGGTTGGAATCGATTTATTCAATAACTAGTGGTGTGCTTGAGCACAAATGGCGAGCGAGCCTAATACTACACCACTGTTAAACGTTTGGTTTTAAACTTCTAACATTCAAGCTACTAAAAAAAAAGTCAAGTTTTTAAATTACGTATTATACGGTAAAGGCATTCAATGCCATAGTAACCACTCCCCGCAACTGTTTGAATTAAAACAAAAAACAAGTCACGTTCTTTAAACTGTTTCTTTGGGCACATAACTGAACATACTTACGCAAGACTTACCTTCGTGGTAAGTCTAGTGGACAATGAATTTTCAAGTAAATACTATTTATTGAGTAGGGCTTATAACTATGACAAATAGCGTATTAACTTACCACCGCCACTAACTCGAACAGAAATGGAATCCAGTAAGTTTTTTAGTTTAAACTGCACCTGCAAAACGGTAAACAATTCAATTTCTAGGATGATACGGGTAATGATCGTTAAACCGGAGGATACTGTTTAGTGACATTTGGGACAGGTCGGATGCTGAGCTAACTCGAAAATACGAGAGGGTCAAATTACAAAATGACATACGTACGTCCAAACATACATATAAACAAATAAAAATCCCCGATTTTCAATTGTGTTACCCCTGAGAATGTCTCGCTCGCTTCGCTCGCTCGCCAATAATAATTGTAGAAATCACTCACTACAAGAGGGGAGAGAGGGAGCACTGGGAGTGAGACATGCAGGTTATAAACATGCATATGTGTGTGTATGTCACCTGTTTAAAAGAAATCTGACAAAGCCCTTTATTTATTTACTTTTTGACTTAGTAATTAAATGATTACTACTACTATTAAATTGTTTCATCCTGCGTCATCCTACTTGCATCGTATTTGTGCTGTGCTTGGAATTACTTCATTTTGGCCTTTACTGATTCCCTGTCATTTTATCACAAAGTCTATTCATTGTTAGCAACCACCTGTACTGTGTTTGATCCATGTGACAAGTGATACCGTGGGTGGATGGATTTTTCCGAAACTCATCACATTACGCTTTTTTATGTGTGGATATTGGAAAGAGAGAGGGAGCTGGGAACGGGGGAGGTGTCCATGTGTGTAGTTTATGACGTGAAAGAATCCAACATGTACATATGATGATGTGTTTGGTGGAATGAGGAGAGTGGAGATTGAACAGGGAAAATCTCGTGACTAAAAGAGCCTTTGTTGACAAGCAGACATTCTTTTGTTGGCTTCAGGTATGGATTGTTGATAAGCACGAGGGGATTCGAAGGGGAGGTTTGTGGCATCCTTCAGGCTATTGTGACCTTTCGTCAGATGAGACTGCATCAGCACTTCTCTCCGTGTGTTTACATTCCTCTGGACTGCACAGAGAGAGAATGAAGTGTTGTTTAGGAGGAAGTGAAAGTTTCTCGTGCATCGTGGCACTGTAGGATTAGGCTGGCCATTTGGATTGGCAAAGGTTTGTTTTCATTCCAGCTGTAAGATGACCGGAGATCGGGTTTCATTTGCCGTCAGATGACACCGCATCATGCTGCATTAGTGGAGGTTGCATATTGTTTCACTTCCTCTGGTGCATGGTTGTGATGGTCGGAGAGAAGCCGTAGTCGTGCTCTTGCCAAGTGCATGAATCTCATAGTTTCAATTTGTTATAAAGTGGCCCAGGTGTGACAGAGGAGGGGAGGGGATACTTGGGATGCCTCTTGTCTCACTCTTCATTAGCAGCAGCCCTACATTGTAGTCCAGATGCAACCGTGGAAACTCCCCTTTCAATCTAGCAGTAGTTCAGGCTGGAGCCAGCCAGAGCGTCACTTCTCACTTGTCCAGTACCAAGCTCCATAGCAGTCCAAGTAAAACATGCTGAATCAGGCATAGCTTGCCGACACTGGTTGCCATCGTGTTTGTGGGGAAAAAAAAAAAAAGATGTACGTATGTGATGACCTTCAGTGCACATGTGATGACCTTCAGTGCACATGTGATGACCTTCAGTGCACATGTGACATGTGATGACCTTCAGTGCACATGTGATGACCTTCAGTGCACATGTGTGAAATTTAGTGCCTTTGAAAGTGTCAAACAATTTTTTTTAGATGTGCAGCTGCATTGCAGGTGGCTCCCCTCAAAGTCATGACCTCATCTTTTGGCTTAATTATGTTGTTGTTTTTTGCTGATGCTGTAAGTTGTAGTTCAAGCTGAAGCTGGACTGTTTTTATTAATTAATAGATAAGTTTTTAGTTGCACAACTAGTGTTACCTAACTGGGTGCTTGCAAAAATTTTTATTCTGCACCATCTGTCAGCATTGCATGCCTTATGTCTAATACAGCTAAGTTATAAGGTGCCATAGGCTCGCACCAGTGAGTGGTGCTTGATGTATATAGTTAATTATAGCTACACATTACGATGATACCTTACCCTATTAGTTTGATTTGATTATAAACACCTTTTGGTGTGTGTGTGTGCGTGTGTGGTGGGGGTTCTTTGTGTTCCTGATTACACCAAAACTTGTCGGTTGTGTCTGTTATAACATTGCATCACATGACTGCCCCTCCCCTCTTCATGTTGGTTTATTAAGTTAAGATGCTGAAAATTGAAATTTATGATATAATAAATTAATTGGTTTCAACAGACGTTGAAGTTCACTGATAAACAACTTGTACATTATGACATTGCCTTACAAAATGATTCTCTTGAAATCTCTCAGTGTTGTGAATTCCAATGTTCGTAAGTTATAGTGTCTGGAATCATACATATATATTAATATTGTATATGTATGTAACTTATTTATGTTCATAGTTATCACGTTGGGTTATCATGTCCCCCCAGGTTATACAAGTGTTTACAGCACAAGAAACAGTTTCTATGGTATTCACACATGAGCAGTACATAATACATATATTATTCATTGGATACTGCAGAATATCACTCGTCTGATTGGCCGTATTTATGCTCCAGCCTGCGACACTCATGTAAATACCAAGCCAACAGACTTGTGATATTCTCCTGTATCAAATGAATAATATATGTGTGTGTGTGTGTATAGGTAGATAGATAGATTAAAAAAAATTCTAGTTGTAAAGAATTAACTTGTTTCAAACTTATACTTAGCTCCTTAAACTCTAATGTAACTGAGTGTTCCAGCTGGCTTGTTGATCCTTACCTCTATTTAACTATCCTGTTGCAAGTTTATTTATTTATTTGTTTGTGTTATAATTGTTTGTTGTTGACAGTTACGTTGACAGTGAAATAGGCTGGAATGATCATGCGAAGTGGGAGGAGCTTACTCACGACACAGCCTGGTATGTTTAGCAATACATTTGCATTTCAGAGGTGAAATGTTAATCTAAGCATGCCCAGAACATTAATAAGTGTGTGTGTGTGTGTGTGTGTGTGTGTGTGTGTGTGTGTGTGTGTCTTTGGCTCAGTGCCTGAGTTCAAGCCCCACTCTGGAAATTTTCATCTGATTTTCCATCTGCCTCCCACCAGCCCCACCAGCTGTGATTTGGGGACCTGGCATTTGCTGGGGTGCAAATTCAAGGCCTTTTCTCATGCAACAGCAATGGTCCAGGTGGGTGGGACTTCGGGTGCCCACACCACTTGCTGTGAGGAAAGGCCTGTTCTCCTGCGAGTTCCTAGCCCGGCTCCAGGAGCTTTGCTTGCACGGCTCAGGCATCCTGGCTCTGCTAGGTGCGCGTGACCGCCTAGCGGCAGCAAGAGAATTTGCATTGTGTGTGTGTGTGTGTGTGTGTGTGTGTGTGTGTGTGTGTGTGTGTGTGTGTGTGTGTGTGTGTGTGTGTGTGTGTGTAGTAATAGCTCAAAACACTGTGGGATTCACGAGTGGTGCAAGAAAATTTTCATGAGGTGACCTAGTGAAATATTTTGCCGCTTATTAATCCTGAATGTGTTATTAATGCTCAAGTTTTCCATGGTATATTAATACTATGGCAAAAGGAAATTGATTTCTGCAGTTATGAAGTCATTATCTAGTAAAATTGCAGTATATTTTCACCAAATAAACCACCCCACTCTGATTCTGCATCATTCATACTTTCTTTCTATTGCTGATGTAGCATTGCCAGAGATTTCGCTGTGATATTGCCCAGTGGATGAAGTATAATGAGGCTGCAGATAGATCACCGTGACTAATCAAATTGTTATTAAAGTTTGCCACTGCTATGGTATTTCTAATAATAATGAAGCACCAAGGGAGGGTGCGAACCCTCAGCGTTGCTATACACTTTGAGTATTAATATGAGTATGGCAATATGTAGCTCATGCAAGTTGATATGTAAAGCTTGAGCAAGTCAATATGCAAGTCGTGCTATTGTAATGGTAGACGTTAATGCTGTCATCATAAGAGAAGCTTAACATACAAGTGACACTCACCTCATCAGTAGTTTCAGTGGGAAACTCCAAGCACTCTGGTAAACCACTGAGAATATAGTTTAATGCAAAACTACCGCGGGCAGCAAAGAAACTATTTGCTCATGTGAGTACGGCAAGACTATAGGGGGCGTTACCTATAATCGCTTACAATCGTACAGCCTAAAAATAACTAGCATTTTCTGGAGAAAAAAAATAAGTTGCTGTTGTATAAAAAATTCTGGCACATTAAAGGGACTGAAGCTGCCATCTTCGAGATCTACTTTTTGGTTTGTGACAGAATGACTGACTGACAGACAAGCTGAGTAATGTAACCCTCTCGCAAACTACACTTTTGTATTGAGAAATGACTCAAATATATATATAATATATTATATATAATACATACAGTATGGCCTGCCAGTTGTGAAGTCATTGTGTGTGAGTTCCTGTCAAATGAAATGGAAGCTGATCAGAATGCTGGGAACTTACTGTCTAGTCCCCAGAGTTCATGGCTAAGGTCAAGTACCTACCACAAGCACTTCCCACTCAGGGTCATAGCTATGGCATTCTGATGATCTCTTCTAGTAAATAATAGTGCACTCTCCTCAGCTATAATAGACTTTAATACAATATTCAAAAGGTAGATGTTAATTCATGCATCCTGCTTATGGAAGTTCCCCTTGACTTTTTCAGTCTTGTACATCAGTGATGCTCTGTGATCTCACAAATATGCCAGACATGTGTGCATTAATTTCACCACATGTGGTGGGACATCCACTCTACATGTGATGTATTGTATGTGAGATGTTAGATCCTTGTTATCACCCAGCTTTAGTGCAGTATGATTGAAAATGAAAAACTTAATATTATTTCAAGAGTAATAATTCATATTTCATCTATTACCAATGTATAAGCTTTACCCACCCACCCACACTTTCCCTGAATTGAGTTCCTCCTGCCTATATAGCCTGTGGCAGAATGTCTATATCCCAACCCGCTAAGTGTGGAACATTCTTAGAGGTAGTATGTGGGCGAGTGTCCCCATTTACTATAGGGACGTGAAGAAGCTATTTTAAGTGAGATCACGTCCTTCTTGAGTTTGTTTACTTCCTTTGTTATCAACTTCACAAGGTTTCAGGTTATGTACCTTGAGCTCATCTCTTACCTGCTGTGTGTATGTATGTGTGTACTCCACAGCTTTCTCCTCGCCAGGGACTCTGCGTCGGGGAAACCCTACGGTTTCATCAATTTCAGATTCGACTTGGACGACCAAATAGAAGTTGTATATTGGTAAGGGTTGGAAGCTGCAAGGCATGCATGACTGGATGTAGTTTTGACTGGCTCTCAGTTGATTTGTTTCTCCCTAATATGTTCAGTGTGACTCGTGCAGTCGTGGGAAGGAGGCCTTACACTTGAGTCTCAAGTTGTTTTGTGTTAATCACAAGTTTGTAGTAATGTGCGCGAGTTTACGTTTACCTGATCAAAATGGCAGGTGTTGGTGGAAGCCTTGTAACTTTATCACTAACACTTTTCCCCCTCCTCCCAATTTCCATTTGATTATCAATCTTAGCTCCACAGTAGTATGTAATATTATATTTTCACTATAATAGTTTCATATAATAAGCAGTGTTGTAATTTCTTGTTTTTCCCTCCTCCTTAGCTATGAAATTCACACAAGTCCTGAAGCTCGCCGGAAAGGCTTGGGAAAGTTTCTTTTGCAAATCCTGGAGTTGATTGGTTTTAGGTATGAGTTGAGAAGTAATATAATTGTCAAATGTTGATGTTATTCTGTTGATCTGTACTTTATCCAGAACAAAAATGAAGAGAGTGGTCTTGACAGTATTTAAAGGTACACTCTCTTGTCAGTGCTATCGTTCTTTGTCAACCCATCGTAGATTCATGTATTCCTACAGCTGTAGTGATAATCATAGCTATCGATGTTTGATAGGTTTGTTCTCTTCTACTCGCTGCAGGTTTTGCTATTGCATAATGCAGTGGCCCATCAATGATCTCACTGTAATGCTAGATTACTCTGTATGTGTTATATTGCAGACAATCCTATCTCCACTGCCTTCTTTAGGCATAAGATGAAGTGAGTCTTGCAGTTTCACTTTGGTTTTATAAATTATACACACAGCTAATGTTGGAGCCGTGTTCCGTGGGACTTCCCATTGGTCTGTGTTTACTTAAATAGTCCTATAGAAATTGAACTCTGTTTAGTGTTTTAGGACTACATTTTCACAACTTTTGTGATGACACTCACAACAGTATGGATTCCCCATGTAGAGATGGATTAATTTCTCCCGTAATAATTAAAGTCTTCAGTTATATATGGCCGTACTGAGCTTTCATAGGATGGACAATGTGTGTCCTCTTTTAGTTTGTGCTCTATGCTCCTCTGCTTGTGTGTAGTTACACCACCAATGACACATGTCCGTCCGTCTGCGACCCATTGAACCCGCAGGACTACTCATACTGCATTCTCAGCAAGTCTCTGGTGAAGAAGCAGGACACCACAGCAGGGGCTGCCGTCCCAGTGCAGGAAGAAGAGGGCAGTGAGCACATGGGCTGTTCAACGGCACAGCAGAACCAAGGGCAGCCAACAAGAGAGAAGCACTTGCAGACTAATCCGGTTTGATGTCCATCCACTGTTTGTTGATTCTCACCTTCACATTACACACTGGCTTCAGCCCAGACCCATCAGACAGTCCCTTTATTCTTCTATTTCTTAGTTGTACGACGTAATGATTTTAAAAGACTCACTTATGGTCTTGTTTTACTATAATATTGATGCAGGATCAACAATGAAGAGATGTTAAGGAGAGAGGGAGGAAGGGAGGGGGAGGAATCAGCATTTGTGGATGGGTGAGATATGATGGAAAAGATTGGACAGCTAAGGAATCCATCAAAAAGTGCAAAATAATTGAGCGGAGTTATAAACAAATAATAATAGACCAAGTGTGTTTGGAATTGTAGTTAATAAATACCAGTGTTACTTTAAATATGATGTTGGAGAGTGGTTACTGACTTGGGAGCAGATGTTGGTGGACTGCAGGAGAGAAAATCAGTAGAACCACTTCAGAGAAGAAACTCTCTTCAAGAAGGACAGCACCTGGAAAAACAAAAATAGCAAAAGGTCAACAGTCAGTCTGGGAAAGTTGTATTAGGCTGTTACTCTATTTCATCTATGGGTTCAGCGACTTTCTTTTGAAGTGGTGCCAACCACTGCCTATGCAAAAGGCCACCACCCAAAGTTTGAAGTCTTACAAGGAGGGAATGATCTACTAGTTTGGAGGGTGACATCAGAGCCCACTTAGCTTATCTTCTCACCCCACATGCCATGGGAAGGCGGATTAACAAGAATCAGTAAAAAAAAATCTCACCTGTTCGGAACCAGAAAGGTCAAGCGCCAGGTCTCCTTCATCAGTGAGCATCTCTGGGTTAGCCCCCATTGAAATGAGATAAGCAACTATGGCGATGTCTCCTCTTCCGGCAGCGATATGAAGAGGCGAGCAGCCTGAGTAAGTGACTCTATTCACGTCGGCTTCACACGTCTCAATTAAACACTGAACATCTGCCAGCGAGCTCTTCTCGGCAGCAATGTGAAGTGCTGTCCTACCGCAGTTCAAATCCTGCATTAGTCAAGAACACAAAAGCGAACAATAATGACAGGATGACTCTTGCAAACACACTGGAAATCTGTAATGCAATTAATGAAATAGCAACCAACCTGGATGTTCATGTCCACACTCAGATTCTTCAGTTTCGCCAAAATGTCCGTGTTCCCATTCTTTGCCGCCACATGGACACAGGAAAGTCCCTCGTTGTTCCTGATCTGAGCTGTTTTTAAGACTGCTTGCAGTGGAACATAGTGCACCATCTCATCCAACATTCTGGTCGAGCTATACTGACAGGCTATGTGGAATGGAGTGTTGCCTTTGTGATCGGTGAGGTCAATAGCAGCTCCGGAAATAAGCAGTTTTCTAATCATGTCCAATTGCTGAGTGTGCACCGCTAAATGAAGTGGGCTCTATAAAGAAAATGTACAGTTAAAGTAGCATGTAATCTGACAACTTATTACACATGCAAACCCAAACATTTTATATGGTTAAAAGCCAAGGGACTCCACCTGGGAACCCAGAGTAGTAACCAAATACAACAAACTACAGGATGGTACTTTTCAGTTGGTTGGCTGTGCTTTCATAACTTCCAGCAAAGCTTTCAATAGATAACAAAAACTTTATAACCTCAAAAAAAAAAAAAAAAAAAAAAAATCTAAACATCTCTCCTTACCTGATACAGGGCATTCTGCTCATTGACAACTGCCTGGAGTGACCTGTCATGAGCTGCTATGAACAGAAGTCCATCGAGGATGTTCATCTGACCATTTACCACAGCCAAGTGAAATCCACTATAAGAAAGAAAAACACAAACAAAAGAGTGATAAATGGTAGCATTCACACCTTATCAGAGCCTAGATCGGTCCCTCAACTAACCCAGTAACCACACATTTACACAGGTTACTTCCACACATCTACACAGGTTACTTCCACACATCTACACAGGTTACTTACGTGTCGCCATCTTTGTCTGGGATAAACAAATCCATATATTTTCTCAAGTGGGTCATATTCATGGAGAAGTCAGAGGCCAGTGGAGGCACTCGTTGCTGATTGATGGAGGTGTAGTCTGAAATACCACCTAGGATGCTCTCTGTGTTTCCCCTAGATGTCACCAACTCAGACTCTTGCAGTAAAGATGGAGAGTATTTAGCAGTGGAAGCAGCTGAAGAAAGTTCTGTTTGTTCTGTCAAGATGTGTGCACTGGCTGATCTGTCGCCGTTCTTTAGTGGGTTTGCTGGCACCAGGTCACTGCCAACAGAACTGGAAGTTACAATTTTTCTTGGCAATCTTGGTCCTTTTCTTTTGCGCCCCAGGACGGTGCGGTTTGGCTTCACCGCTTCTTCGTCCGACGACATGGACTTCGGAGAGACAGACCTGGGCCTGGAAATGGTTGGACTAGATGTGTCCATTTCAACGCCCACAGCCAACTCGTTTCTATGCGACTTTGCGGAGTCCGTGAAGGTTTCTTCCTCGCCCATCATGATTCCAGAATCTCCGTTTTCAGCGTCCTCCAGGCTGCCCTGAAAGACGAATTTGGGGCGAGCCAAAACGTGCCCAAAGTTTTCTCCGCCGCGTTCAGCTACTGGTCCACTTATATATATGTCACTGATACCAGAATCAAATCGTCCATTGGGAGAGAATACTGAAGAATCACTTTTTAACGCTGGCTCTTGAAAGTTACCGGTAACGGGTAGTCCGTTAAATCTTGTGCTGAAGTTTGACATAGCTGACGTTAGTTATACCACTACAAACTGACTTTACTTATTGTTGTGATGTTTTGCTCACGACTTCAGTTGGGGAAATTAAAAGATTTATATACCAAACGGCAAAATAGAGGGACTTACCCATTAGATCGAGGTGGCGCGATTATGATTGCATTCATTTCCCACGCGCAAATAATTAACCCTGCGTCATTCCCCGAACTACAACGCATGCGCAAACATCCACTATCATGAAGAAAAACATTATTAATAAAAGAATTAATACAACTGAACTGAATAATAAAATTTGCCAAGAGGAATTAAGTTAAAATGCACTATTTATTGTTCAGTCAAAAGTTTTGTGTAAAAATCAGCCAGAGAAAGAGATTGCTTGTAAAACCGTCCTATCTCTTCCAATTTCTTCTTTCTTCTTACATGGGGTGCAAAGAATCTAAAAAACAACAACAAACAAACAAACAAAAAAACCACAATCTATAATGGATAAAGTAATATTACTAACACAAACCATACAGCTGAGTTGCTCCAGTGAAACTCAGATCAAGCACTTCCATTCTAAGAAGAAGCTTCACGGCATGGTGGTCATGCAAGAAAACGCTTGACCATTATGGATTGACAGCTGACATTAAACACAAAAGCCATGGGAACTGAGTTTCAATGCCAAGGTTCTCTTCCTACTGCTTTGTGACCTATAAGGAACTTAGTAGACCTGTCCTTGAACTATGTCACAAAAAAAATCTCATTTCTGACCAAACATTTTTTATTACATTTATTTCAATATACTTGTGGTTGTGCTTTTGCAATGAAAAACCTTTATTTTAGTCGATAGCTGTATATGGATAATCACACAATGGTAACCAGCTCCTGGCAATGTAATAAAAAAAGGGCCATATATGTATAGTATTCTCAGTAGCAATACTAATGTTTGGAATTACCTAGGGAGGGGGAGGGACAGAGAGAAGTGTATCTGTCCAGGACACGATAGAAGGAGGAATCACTATCTTGATTGAAGGAACACAGCACTGTGCAAGTCTAGAATCTCCAAACATAGCCAACAAGCTTTGCATCCTGCTGCATTAGCTGGAATGAGCTCAAAGGAGCAACCTTGCTGATGCATATATGCGTCTGATGTTTATACAGGATAAGGAAGCTGCTTTAATTAAGCCAACTGATTGGAAACTGTATGAGCAATTGAAGCCACCAGAAAGGACAACACACGAGAGAGAGAGCTTGAAGCAATGTGGGGGAACCCCTTCTCCCATCTCTTGCAACTTTTATCTTCTTAGACTAGTCAAAAAATGTAACGTTAGGCAACCAACAGCCAATGTCCCAAGGAAATTACCGAACTAGGAAAAGCATTATTAGGTCTTTGAGACATGTCAAATGAATCTTTATTGAATTGATGCGACTGAGCCTGAATCCAACGTATGTTTGTACGGGGGGGGGGGGGGGGGGGGGGGGGGGGGGGGCGGGAGGGAATTACTTCTAGCTAAGTGGGTTAAGTTTAAATTGGTCATGTAAACAGAGAAATACTGCTGTTCAAAGTTATCAATCTACTATTAATTCTCAATGACTTGCGTACTGTTCAGGTCTGACTAAAGTTACACATGTTTGTCAGAACTCACCCTTCATTTTCCATTCGGTACCGACTGCAAATGTTGATGACTGTCTGTCTGGCCAGCATCCCCAGACTCCGCCTACTGACAACCATTCCATCGACTAGTGGTCCCACCAGGCTATCTGGCCTAGGAGGGGAAAAGGAAAATATGGGCAAAAGGAGAAGGGAATGGAAGGTGAAGAGATAAAGAAGTATTTGTGGGGGGAAAGGGAATAAGATAGGAGGAGAGGGGGGAAGTAGATGGGTAGAAAGGGTGGAAAAAAGAGCCAGGAAGTGAGAATAGACAAATCTCACAGCTGTGGAATCCATAACAGATTAACACCTCAAGTCATAAACTTTACCCACGAGGGAATATAAAGCTAAACTGAATCACTAAACTGAATCACTAAACTGAATCACTAAACTGAATCACGAGCACTTCCTCTAGTTACACTACACACTCCCCCAACCTTTGAACCATTGACCCTCTCAAAGTACCAGATTCATCCACCACTGGTTAGTCAACACACTACACAGCACACGATAGCAGCAAGGACCTCAAAATTATGCGCATGACTGAAAAACCAAAGTGTACTACAGTGGCTTACGAACTGGTTTGATCTATTTCATGTGCAGCATGCTAGCACTGCCTTTGGGAATACGCTGGTATAAGACTCCTTCCTTCTCTTGGAGCACTAACACAGGCATAGTCACCCTATGGAGCTAGCATTGGACGGCTTTTAAGATAGTACTAGTTAAAAGAATTGTGTTGCATTCCCTAAATAAAGCCGCCACATTCAGATGAGAATATTCACACTATAACTTGGCTATTCCTCACTCTAATAGAATACAATATTGCACCAAACTCATTGAATCCTATAACTAATTTACTAGCTGGCTATACTAATCAACCTTATCTGTCAGCAATGTCACGATAAGCTATAATTAAATTATTAGCAACAAATATACAACATTCACATGAGCTTGTATGGGGAGTGAGAAGATGATACCGCCATAAAAGGACCAACTTACCGTCCTTTGGTGTTCTTGGTGAGAATCTGGTAGAGACCCGAGTTCATCTTGTGTATGAAGATGACAGGAAGAGATTTCTTGGCGTGAAGAGGCTTCTGACTGCCCAAGCCGGACTGGTGAGTCGAGTGGAGCAGTTTGCTCAGGACATTGACGGGGAAATTGACGTGGTCTTCAAACTTCTCCAGCCACACTATCATGGCCGCACAGTCTTGTTGATGCCACTTACGACGAGGTGTGTCTGCACCGACTCCTCCAGGAACGAGCTCCCCTTTGCTGGAACGAGGCTTCTGAGCCAACCCTGGGTAAGTGCCGTATCCTTCCATGGTGACAGAGGAGCTGCTGACGTTTGAAGTGGCAGCTTCGCTTCCTGTTGAGGCTCCACCCCCTCCAGAGAGCCCAGGCCTTGGGGCGAGCTGATCGATGTTCATGTACACGCTGCTAGAAGAAGGAGTGGTCGGAGGTTGTGTAGCTGAAGGAGCAGGCATCGCAGGTTTGGAGAAAGATGGAGAGTCCTGACCGGAGTGCCTTGATCCTGGGGGCGTGCCTGGTGGGAGGGGCTGTGACATGGGTGATGTCGCAATAGCTTTCCCCTGTTGCTGTGACGCCAGAAGAGTGGAAGGGTTCTGAGAAAAAGCAACGTCTTGGCCGGAATCTGAGGACTCCACACTTCTGAGGCTGGCAGAAGAGTCTCCGGCTGTCGTACGCAGCCTCGGCACCACGAATGCCAGCTCGTTAATACAATCCGTAAAGTAAGGAAACGGCCTCTGGGGAATCTGCGCAGAAATCCCCACCGGACGACTCGTAGAAGTTGATGACGAAACTGACGAGCCTTCCATCTTTGGTGGGTAGATTTTCCCGGCAAAGCCCGGGTGAGTGGATGGATCTACGAGCCAACCCAGGCTGTGCAGGAACTCGAGGAACTCACCTGGCTTGTTGATGAGGGACGACTACACAACATAAATTACAAGTTCATGTGAACACGCTTACACACACTCAAATACACGCGTACACACAAACATATTTACACACCATTAGATAGCTCATTACCCATCAGCCAACATCCACTTCAGGTAACTTGAGTATATTCTCATCCTAACAGTCCCTGGCTGACTGCGCACTTTGATCACAAGGGGAATTAACGAGAACCTACCGTGAGTCAAGCAGCCGTGCTGATTACACAGATTAGTAAAATAGGGTGGACTGTAAGGGACTTGACAAAATGCTGATGCCACTAAAAGCCATTATTATTATTATTATTACAGGAATAAAATTAAATAGAGGAACTCTGGCATTTTGTTTCTCAGACTTTTTTCCCTGTGCACAATATCAACTAAGTCTGTCATGTCACTGAAGATGTGATCATAGAGGCATGGAGGTAGGAGTGTTCTGAATGAGATAGTGCAATGAGAAGACATGGCCAATGCTTCACACCAGAGATTCTATGACTACTGAGCACATGTCCCATCCCAACAACTACAAGTCATTGAAGAACGTATCAAATGTTATTCTAATAATTACTTTACCAATTTATCCATAAAAAATTATTTTTACAGTTAAATTTGAATGAATCTGCAGCATTATCACAGTTAACTTTTAGTCGGAAATTAATAAAATCATTATTAGTTATTTCCTTCTTTGTATGGGAGATATTAATCAAACCATCTGATACACCTCCACTAAAACTCCCAGTCACAAAATCATGCATTAAATCCCATCAAAAGGTAGCCTACTCAGTGTAACCCAACAGGCAGTCGAGGGACTCTCCCCTTCCCTCCCCTAACTACTGTTCAGCCTGTACATAAACTGGTCCGCAACTTGACACTAAAGCCTTACATTCATTCTACAACTACAACAGCTCTCTGGCGGCTGACGGCGGCAACTAGCCAGTCAGGGGGGATTCCAGACTGCACAAGGAAACACTGATAGCTTGCATGGGAACACCAGACACTTCAAAGCTGTTTCCAATGATCTCAACTCTCAATTATTGCTAGTACATTATGAAAATTACAAGAGGAAAAATAAAGCTTTGCCTTCTACAGTGCTTATCCCAGGACCCTGGCAGTGTGATCTCATGCTTATCCCAGGACCCTGGCAGTGTGATTTCATGGATTTAAACCAAAGATTTGGACTCACTTGACCCCCCCTACAATCTACAGCTCAGCTAGAGGCAGTCATGTGACACAAATTACGGGAGCATGTGATCAATTTCTAAATGATTTCATAGTAGATCTTAGTAATATTATGTGTTGATTTCCCATGAGTCAGTGAGACACAGGTCTTCAATTATAATGGTGGAGGGAGATTGCATCAGGTATGTGAGACTGAGAGGGAAGAGACCTACCTGTATTAGCTAGTATAGAGGGGATGTTCTATTACAGCACTGTTCTGCAGTCACAATGATTATATTATAGTCACACACACCAAAACAACAACAAGTCACTTCGAAAATTTGTGCAAAGTGAGTTCATGCATGTTTGTGTGTATTTGTGTTTGTGTGTTTGTGTGTAATGTGTATGTGGGCGGGACTGTTTACCATGAATAGCACAAATAAAGCATCATTTTATGGACACAACACACAACCAACACTTCAGTTATTCTGAACTGCATTACCAAATAATCACTGAGAATGAAATGGAACCAAATAAATGCTGAACATGCTCTAACTTAGACAGGCATACAAGCTCACACGTACAATTTCACATTAGCTATAAATTATGCAACAGTCGTGTCCCTTAATAAGGTTCTGAACTGAATCTAGCAGCCATGTTTGGAGGTCTTTCTTTCATCACCTGTAATACAATGCATATCCTGAATTCGAAGTTTTGAAGTAAAAATTTTCAACTTCCTGGAAAACAAGCCAAAAACAAGCAAATAAAATTAAAGGCACCTAAGTTATATGGTAGTTGCCTTCAAGAACAAGCATGTGACAGGAAACAGGAAATAAGGAAATAACAGATGGACTAAATTAGTGACAGGAAATAGGAAACGACAGACGGACTAAAGAGTGACACGGATGACTACTGCAACACTCACTCATGCGCATGCCTGGAGATTAACGACAATTACAACGATCATTCCGCACTCACGTTGGAGGCCAGGATCTCTTCAGTTTTGCTGACACCTTCCTTGCAGTACAAGACAAACACGGTGTTACAGAATCGGGACGGCAGAGAGTCCAGAGCGCTCAAACTCTTGGCAAACTTGATGTTGCTGGAATCCATCCTGACCAATGGCTGACAGCGTGAAGTGGACACATCCTACATGACATGTACACACACAAACATCCATAAAACATACACACAAACACACATGCACACAAACATCCATAAAACATACACACAAACACACATGCACATCAACGTACCATGCAGTGATACAAAAATTTCACCACTCATTTGTGCATTTTAAATATCCGCAAGTACCACTACAGTCGGCCCTAAGAGGTTACCATGGTTTCATTGAGAAGTGTGCTGAGACTGCAGTAAAGTGCATGTTATGAATGAAGTGCTAAATAACTTCATTAAAAAGTTATTGTTGCCAGCCACTAATAGTAGCTCCTCAGCTATGTGGGGAATAGTAGCTCCTCAGCTATGTGGGGAATAATTGAAGGGCAGATATGAGCCCGGATATCCCAGAAGTAAATTGATAAGGTGTTACTCAATATAACAAAAATCTAATGCAGAACTCTCTCTCTCACACACACACACTTGTGTGTGAGTGTGTGTATGTGTGCGTATTGGATATCTATGTATACCTAGGTGTATTATTATTTGTTAATCTATATGGTTTCTTTGCCTTGACACACATAGAAAGAACGAATTTTGAGTAGGACAATAATAGCAGTGTTCACTGTTTACAAAACCCATAAATTAAACTTTAAAATTAACCTTACGTTGTGCCAAAGTCCTTCTCAGAGGTTGCCTAAGTCAAACTCTCTGCACCAATTTTTTTTAAACTGAAAACCTGCTTAAAAATTTAACTGAGAATGACTGAATCACAGTCACACACTTGCTTCACTTTACTTGCTTGCAGTAAAATAGCTAATTTTCAAAAACATCAAGTTTATAGGGACAATTGAATCATTTGGTAAATTGTGCACTAGTTAGAGCTGCAGAGTTAAAAAAAAACTTTAAGAAATGTTGAAAAGTAAATAAATAGACTTGTTCCAGGTAACTCAGCAACCACCAGCAGCTACTCTCTTTATTTAAAAAGTCTTCCTCTCCCAAATAAGCATGGTTCAAAGGCTATCAAAAAAGGAAAAGACATTTGATATCTTACTCAGTTTTGCTTGGCAACCAGGATATGTCTGCACAGGTGACAAGTAGGGACTCTCCCTCCACCCTCATTAGCCAGCCACTCACTCTGATAGGGAGAGAGCCTAAACCAGCAGCTGCAGAATAGCCACTTCAGATAAGTCCCCACTAATTTATCATTCACTCTATCACCAGCAACAGCAGCGCTCAGGGAAAAACATGTGAGTGCATGAAATGTGTGCTATTATATCATGCGCTGTATTGAGTGTCATTCAGACATTAGTCCTTGTTTATTCCTGACTCTTCAACTCAACTATTCACTATCGAGTGTGATCAACAGGAATGAGCATGTGTGCTATAGAGAGTTATAGACAACATTTGAGCAACTATGTAACAGATGGTATATTTCAAAATACCTGAAGTGAAGAAGGTTCAATGCAGCATTTAATAGATTTATCTGGAATATTCTAGCAAAAACTTCATCACACATAATAACTTTATCAATTAATATTAACTTAAGAGTTAAACTAGTGATTTACAGCAATTTCTACAATAGCAAGTAACCTTCACCTGAATTTCAGTCAACACGTTCATTCAAATAATTAGCAGTGAAGTGATAAGTTAGCAGAGTAAAAAAATTTCCACAGATAAAAAGAAATTAAAAAAAAGAGAATTTCCATTGGTTTGTTGAAAGTGATACTGTAGCATTAGCTTAGTGTTCATGTATTAAATATTAGATGTATTAAATGTTAGATGTATTAAATGTTAGATGTATTCTCTCTTTTTCGCAGGCTTTTTTTTTTTTTTAACAATACAGAATTAAAATGTTTGGTCGCCACCAGGAATTGAACCCAGGCCAGCAAACAAACACTCCATTTCTGTATTTATACTGTTAAGGGGAACTGCAGCAGACAAGTCACGCCCACAACGACTTCAGATTTGGGAGGAATATAATAGCTTTAAGCACATCTCCAATAGGAGGGGAAAAAGATACCCTACAAATCTTATTCACTTTCTGATCTCAACCTCAGTTGGTTTATAAATTACTAGACAGTATACATGTGGCTATAGTAGTATAAAGCAGGTGGCTGCCCCAATTCTGTCCCGGTTCATGAATATTGCTAATGAGCTTATACATGAGCTTGCACAATGAACACTTTTAACTTTTAATGGTATTGGCTTAATGGGTTACCCATGAATTGGTTCCCCATGAATATCATTAAAATGTTAGTTCGCATGACAACATTCTCTCTTTGCCAACTTGCAAATAAAAGCGAGCTATCCAATGGTTCTCCTAGAAATGCAGACATTTCTGGAGCAATGGATGCATGCAATGCCAACTTCCCTCAGTCCATGCCAGTCAGCCTCAATGGTACTAAATGGTCTCAATGGTACTAAATGTCCTGTTAATAGTTTACTCCTTACCGAGGCCACCGGCATTCCCAAAACTTAGAGAATACCCTCTTGTCCAGTACCAGGTACTTTCTGACAACAGCTATTCTGAAGCATTCAACACCTAGCCTGCAGGCTAATTCCAGACATTCCCCCAAAGAGAAAACAATGTATGGCTTCTAAAAATGTAGTTACAAACTGCAACTGAACAATGAGGGCATGATATATGTCCTTGCTATACAAAATGTATCACATGGTACATGCACACACACACACACACACATGCACATACATAAACATGCAATACATAAACACACACACACACACACACACACACACACACACACACACACACACACACACACACACACACTGTTGGCTCACTGACCTTGATACTGTCCATCCCAAGAAGGCTGAGGTGGTTTAGAAACAATCTTGCTGTGTTAATTTTCTCTTGGATTCTGAATAGTAATTATAAAACAACAACAACAACAAACATATAATATTGAAATAACTGCCCACCTGCTCACTCTAAAAAATTTTTTTCTTAGGCTCAAAAATTAGAAAGCTAAGCCACTTACTTACTCACAAGAATAAAATCCACACAGACAAGCTGTCAAACAAGCCAGTGATTATAGTGATTCTGGCTAAAAGAAACAATTACTGCTGGTCTATTTCAGCACAATTGACAAGCAAGCTAACACAGCTAATAAATTAAAACTGTTACAGTTTCATCACAATATTATAAATATAATTGAATACTCATTAATGTACGAGCTACAAAACACAGACAGATAATAATGTTGGCCCCTATTGGTCATGCCCACCATTGGTTTGAATCTGTACACCCCTGGCCTGATAGTCCAATGTTTGGTTTTGTTCGCTCATCCTTTTTCAGTAGTGATCTCTCAGTTTTAACAATCAACAATAGATTTAAAACAGAATAGCAAATTTCAATGTTGATTCAGTCATTCTCGGCTGAAATAATTATAATAATAGTACATTTTCTTGTTCTAACAGCCAATACTATTAATTAAAACTTAACCAGGTTTAATTAAAATTGCAATGTTGCTTCAACTCATTGCTAGACAACTACTCTGCATAGCATCCTTATAGTGACTGTGAAATAAACCAGACCAGCATATAGGACTGGAGTAAGTCACAAGGGGCCAGCTGTTGGCAGGATAAAGGTTTCTTTAGGTAATATCATAGCAACCAACCCATTAAAAAAAAAAAAAAAAAAAAAAAAAAGCAACACACTAATTAGGGAATTTTTTTTGGTTGCCATGGATGTGAAAACAATCCGGCCCTTCCCAGTCACCAGAAATCAAATCTGTTTGACTAATATATCAAGTCCCAGCAACTGACATGACAGAGGGATTCACTTTGATACACTCCCAGATCATATTACAATTACGCTAGATAGCCTCACCCCTCCCTCCCACACACACAAAACGAAACAAAACAAAATCTTTGGAAATGTGACAAGTTGCAGACCTTTTTCCTCTCTGTCATCTGTTGTCACATGACATTGCTCTATCTCTGGCAGGTAAAAGAGTCACTTGAGGAAATCTGATTGTAGTTAAGAAACTGAAACAAATAGTATAGCAAGGAAATCAAACTTGATTGCCTTGGGGATTGACACAATAGCCTGAGGGGTTGACACATTAACCAAGAATCCAATTTAACAGCCTGAGCACTAATACAATAGCTTAAGCAATCAAAAGATTGCAAGTAAAACAACAACACAAAATGAAGCTTCTCCTATATCTCTCTGAAGTGAAATCACCAAACAGTTATGGACCAAGCCAGCTGACTGTTCCTTACAGATGAGTTTCCTCGTGGAAACAGATCATTCTGGAGTTACCCTTGATACAACAAGACCCTGGAGACGAATCTTTCATATTGGACCAGAGCCAGGGTGAAACTGTTGTCTCTAATGAGCACGCTCAGCGACTGAACATATTGACAGGTACAATTGACCTATAGCCTTCACTTTACCTTGAATAGGGATATTTTTTTAAATGTTCTAAAAATGCATTAGATAATAATCTGTAATGAACTAATGAAAATAAGGTTCCAGAGATAATGACAGAGCTGGAGGCACAGTAGAGCTGGAGGCACAGTAGAGCTGGAGGCACAGTAGAGCTGGAGGCACAGTAGAGCTGGAGGCACAGTAGAGCTGGAGGCACAGTAGAGCTGGAGGCACAGTAGAGCTGGAGCACAGTAGAGCTGGAGGCACAGTAGGCTGGAGGCCCAGTAGAGCTGGAGGCACAGTGAGCTGGAGCACATAGCTGGAGGGCACAGTAAGCTGAGGCACAGGTAGACGGATGCACAGTAGAGCTGGAGGCACAGTAGAGTCTGGAGTCAAAACAGTCGAGCTGGAGGCAAACGTAGAGCTGGAGGCCACGTATAGCTGGAGGCAACAGTAAGCTGGAGGCACAGTAGAGCTGTAGGCACAGTAAGAGCTGGATGCACAGTAAGCTGGAGGCACAGTATAAGCTTGAGGCACAGTAGAAGCTGGAGGACGTAGAGCTGGAGCACATTAGAGCTGGAGGCCATTAGACTTGGGAGGCACAGTAGAAGCCTGGATGACAGTAGAGCTGGCGTCACAGTAGAGCTGGGAGGCAGCAGTAGAGCTGGAGCACAGTAGAGCTGAGCACAGTAAGCTGGAGGCACTAATAGCTGGAGGCACAAAAGGTTAAGAGCTGAGGCACAGTTAAGCTGGAGCAGTAGAGGCTGGATGCACGTAGAGCTGGAGCACAGTAGAGCTGGAGGCACAGTAGAGCTGGAGGCACAGTTAGCGGGAGCAACAGTAGAGCTGGATGCACAGTAGAGCTGGAGGCACAGTAGAGCTGGAGGCACAGTAGATCTGAGGCACAGTAGAAGCTGGAGGCACAGTAGAGCTGAGGCTCAGTAGAGCGGAGGCCAGGAGAGCTGGAGGCACAGTAGAGCTGAGGCACAGTAGAGCTGGTAGGCCAGTAAGAGCTGGAGGCCCAGTAGAGCTGGAGCACAGTAGAGCGGAGGCACAGTAGAGCTGGGGCACAGTAGAGCTGGAGGCCAGTAGAGCTGGAGGCACAGTAGAGCTGGAGGCACAGTAGAGCTGGAGGCACAGTAGAGCGGGAGGCACAGTAGAGCTGGAGGCACAGTAGAGCTGGAGGCACAGTAGAGCTGGAGGCACAGTAGAGCTGGAGGCACAGTAGAGCTGGAGGCACAGTAGAGCTGGAGGCACAGTAGAGCTGGAGGCACAGTAAAGCTGGGCGCAAGCTACCTTAAGTGCTCGAGCTTTCCTACACCACCACCTTAGTTAAAACAGTATGGCCACAGAAAACTCTCCTACAAGAAAAGTGCAAATCATTAAAATGAGTGGAAGAGATTGTGTGTGCAGCAAAATGTCGTAAAAAGCTACGCCGGAGTTGGGGAGGGGGGGAGGGAAATGTTTGAGGAAGTATTCTGAGAAGCCATTCCAAACTGTACAGCATTTATCACAGCGGGTGCCCCCTCCATCCTAGAACCCTCAAGTATGAACAGAAACTCTTTTTGTGCATTATTTCATAAGGAACATAAATTAGTCATGGCCATTAAGTTCAGATGATCCAGGTCCTATTAGTCTAGGGGGTAGAACACTCAATGGAAGTGAAAGCAAATGCACTCCAGAAAAGGTCAGGAATGAGTGGGAGGGGAAGACAGGTTGGTTACCTTCTCAAAGCTAACATACATGGGCAGTCTTAAAAGGTCAGCTTTTCCAAAAAGGGTTGTCGATTTTGAAAGGTCAACATGCTCCATAAGGCAAAACTATGATTGTTTAAGAGCACTATAATGTAGTGGGAATTCAAAAAAGAGGAAACACTAACAAAACATCTATTCTTTGATACGGAATTCATTACTCATACTATTATACTACAGAATTAAAAGGTCAAAAAAAAAAAAAAAGGGGGGGGGGGGGGCTACACTTTATTAACACAGCACAAGAGGTGACTTCCCAGAGGTGGTGACCCTAAGTATGTCCTAGGCAAATAGATCCCACAATGGCCGATGATGGCAGAGAGTTTTACAATGGCAAAACTCCATTTTAAGCAGTAAATACTCCAAAAATTGCAATATGGTGTGCACAAAGTGATCTCAAGTATGCTGACACAGCACATTGACATCTGGCTACAGCTCCAAGCCCGCTAAAGGAGCATAGAAACTATTCCCTCCCACGCCAGCTAATGTAAACATTAGCATACTCCATACAATTGGAGCAAGCTGCCCGAGCGAGTGAGCTGTCTGTACATCCCATAAACTATATTTGGGGATGACGAAGAGAAGGGTTTTGTGTCCATACATTTCTGAGGCAATGAGCCCCAGATGAAAAAACAATGGAAGTGTTACAGCTCGTTAATCAACAGCTCATTGATTGTGACTACAATACCCGGTGCTGTACTGTTTCAAATACCTAGGTCTCTCCCTAGTGCATGGTTGCGATACTCCCTCCACGGATCATTGGTCATTAAAAATATGACATAGCAGCATAAGACGATTACCCTTCTAGTTGATGATGCTAAACGAAGAAGATAAAATACGAACTAGATAACGGTTACGCAAGACACGATCATAACTGTGTCAAAAAAGCAATGAAAACAACAACAACAACAACATACACACACACAAAATGATTAGTAGGATTACTGCTTAACTATACCATTAGTTCAGATGAGCTACAAAATTTGCAATACTATAATATTTAGGACATGTGTGAATCTTGCCAAATCATAGTGGAGCTCAGGGAAAGGCAACACAACTACAAGCACATACAAGTACAAAAATTGGAATTGTGAAATTCGAAATAAGTGTGCCTGGGAATTGTAATTCATTGGTTTGATGTTCTTGTGAACTGGTTGCTATGGCTCCAGCATATTTCAGACCTACTTTTGGTCAATGGTTTATCACAAGGAATGCATAGAGATCCTGTTGCCATGAACACTTCCAAGTGCCATCATCCTGTATGAAAACATTAGAGACTACTATACTGGAAACCTAGGAGACAGGAACAAAACCCAGCCACCACTGGCCAGACATACTACCTACAGACTTTCAACAAGTTTGCCTTCTTACCCCATAGTCTCACCATAGTCTACTCACCTTCCTACCCCATAGTCTTATCTCCCTACTCCACACAACATTGATTCTATTAACTCTTACTCAGCCTGCAATGCCAAGTCCCCAAATACATGCCATCTTTGTCAGACAGACAGGGCTATCTTATGAAAGTGTTAACAGTTAGTCTGCACGTGTGCACTTGCCCATATGGGTGCCACACCCACATTATTAAGTCACATTCAAAATGATTCTCAGAAGTCAACTCCCCTAATTTAAATTTAATACGTCCTATCCACAAAAAAAAAAAAAGGAAAGAAGAGAGAAAGGATGGTTGGGGTGGACCATACACAGCCAGATGGGAAGTAGTGATGATTAAATGAGGATGATTTAAAGTGTTTCATCCCGTGACTGAAGAGGTAAGGGTCCATAGTGCTCTCACTTTCCAGGAACTCCAGTCTAACATAAACAACAGTCATTGAAAACTAGATGGGCTGGAGGGGGAACAACGACGGCTCTCGATTCTAAGAATTGACAAACTGAATCGAGTGACCCACACAGCCGCAAGTAAATATAAATATTCATATATTACGTATCAAGGTAATTCACATAAATCATGATTAGTCATAATGAGCTCTTGAAGACACCTGACCAAGTTGAAATTGTAAGAACACCAACAAAGAGAACCACCCACGCTACAAGTTAGACAGAGGTAACACAATTAACAAATACAACAACTGCAAAAACAAACACAAACACAATAACATGATGATGATGATGATGATAATGATCATGATAATAATAATAATAATAATACGGCGCGTAAGTTGCCCATTCAAAAATGTATGGAAAAATCGCTGTTCAATTGAAATCGTACGGGGAAAGTGAAATAGCGTGTAACTAATTGAAATACCTCGGTACAAGTGAAATACCTCGGTAGCTAAGTGAAATAGTACGGGTAAGTGCGTATGCGTGCAGTGTTAACCTTGGAAACCTACAGCTTGAGTAGTTTTTAGTTGGAGATAAGAACCTCTACCCGTATTAGACGGAATGTTTAACAACAGATTAGGAGGAGCCGCACGTTGAAAATAAAGTTCCAGCGGAAGCTAACCCTGAAATAAGGAGATAGTGAGTGAACGATATAATATAGCTACAATTGCAAATGACTTTTTAAATAGCTGGCCTACTATTAGCGAGTAATAGCACGGGTAACCTGTGCTATTAGGGATCAATAGCACTCGTAAAGCAATTGAAGGCTTCGCCTCGTACTATTTCAATCACGTTACTCGTGCTATTAATCCCGAATAGCATGGTTACCCGTGCTATTACTCATACTAATAATAATAATAATAATAATAATAATAACTAGTGATGTGCTTGAGCACAAATGGCGAGCGAGCCTAAAGACTATACTATTTTTATATGAATGATTTTGACTTCTAACACTGAAGCTGCTGAAAATAAGGTCCAGTTTTTAAATTTCGCATACACGGTAAAGGGATTTCAGTGCCATAGTAACAACTCTCTGCAACTGCTTGAATTGAAGGAAAACAACAACAACAAAACAATACACGTTATTTAAAAGTTTTCTTTGTGATATTCTTTAGCTAAGTAGTGGTTGTAACACACAATGCTTTGACACAACTGGACATGCACCTACCAACTTACCTTCGCGGTAGTCTAGTGGACATGTATTTTCAAGTAAATACTGTTGGGCACGGCTTATAACCATGACAAAGAGCGCATTGACTTACCACCGCCACTAACTCGAATAGAAATGGAAGTCCCCTTAATTTTCAAGTTTTAACTGCACCCGCAAAAGAATCAAACGGTAAACAATTCAACTTCTAGGGTAATACGGGTACTGATCGATAAACCAGAGGATTCTGTTTAGTGCAATTTGGGACGGGGTCAACCACATAACTAACACAATAACGCGAGGGTCAAAGTACAAAATGACATACGTACATCCAAACATATACAACAAATAAATAAATAAATAAACAAACATCCCTGATTTTCAATTGTGTTACCCCTGTAAGTGTCTCGCTCGCTACGCTTGCTCGCCAATAATACAGAGGAATAAATATATATTATTCATTTGATACAGGAGAATATCACGAGTCTGTTGGCTTAGTATTTACGCGAGTGCCGCAGGCACGAGCGTAAATACCGCCAATCAGACGAGTGATATTCTCGGGTATCCAATGGATAATAAATTTATTAGGTACTGCTCATGCGCGAATACCTTGGTAACAAGAAATTTACCTAGGGGGACGTAATAACCCAACGTAATAACTATGAACACAGGTGATATGGAAAAATATTGCCCTAAGCCACATCCTGTTTAGTTTAATGCATTTTCTATGTGGCAACAGTTATCAGGCTCTGTTCAGTACCTAATAAACAAGAATAAAGTGTATGTCTCCAAACCCACTATATGGAAGTCCTATATAGTGAAGACCAGCTGGATTAGGCTGGTTGTAAGTGCAGCACTAATGGAGGTAAGTTGTATAGCAACGCAGAACTCAGGTGAATGATTCCCACTCAAGAATGCATAGAGATCCTGTTGCACTGGAAACTCCAAGTGCTCTCATCCTGTGTGTGATAACATATCTAGAGACTACAATACTGGGAACCTAGGAGACAGGAATCAAACTCCAGCCTGACCTCCAGGCTCCTCTGTCTATGGGTTTCAAACAGTCCCACACTTTCACAAACATACAAATCTTCACATCTTAGAGGGAAACTATACAGTAAGTCCAGCACTAAGGATTCCAAATATTCTGGGGGAGCAACAAATGATATAATGACAGGATGACCTGCTGGATTTGTTGATATGCTGACAAACAAACTCAACATCTTGACGCCCCGTGTGAAACACTTTCCTACCAATTACCCGGCAAGTGGATCCTTCCAGGAACTTCCAATGGGTCTATTCATTCCCATTAAACAAGGCTTGATCGCATAGGGAAACTAAAGTCATAAATGCTTACAAACTGATGGGAAAGGAGACTCAGGGAGTCATTAGGAGAGAGGCCATAGTCATGGATAAATCTACAAAAAATAAATCATGTGACAGAGGATGCATATGATTAAAACATTTCCTCTGTATGTTTAATTGCTCAAAAATTATTGTGTTAAACAATGAGTGTGGATGCCACACTCCATAATGGGCAACTGTGCTTCCCTACCAAGAACTAAATCTTGTCACGCTACAAAGTATCACGAGATGTAAGGACATATACTATACTTTAATCACTAGAAATACTGCCGTAAAAAATAAAGTAATATTAATATTATTACATTATTTTTATGGCAGTTTTTCTATGTATACTAGAAATTGGCTTTATCAATACTGACTACAAAAAAAAGTTTGAAAAATGGAGAAAATTATATTTTCAAGTTTTGTGTCAAGAACTTATATCTTTATATTTGACACCACAAGCACTGAAATATTTAGTAAAACAAAACGACAAACAGGAGTGAAAGGAAGGCTATAGCAATTACTTACAACAGAAAGCCAAATCTGCATGATAAAATTTACATAAAAAGAAAAAAAGAATTTATTCACTTCAATTGTTTTATCTCAGTTTTGTGACTTTTTCTGTAGTTGACGGCAAACGGATCGAACACATGAACACAGTCCTACAGAACACTATCCTCAGATGGTGGATGGGTAACAGTCAGCCGGTGCCTGCTTAAGGGTTGGGTTTAGGATTTATGAAATTATACAATATGGTTTTAATGCTGCAATATACATGGTTGGGGGCATGGGGCCATAGTAGCACGGGCAATCAAGTCCATTGAAGTGCGCAGGAGCAGTACAATAGCCCAGCAAGCACCTGCCTCTTGATTAGTGACCGACCGTTGCCTGCCGTGGGAGGTGGGGCCACAACAGATGCATGCTGCGTTCCTTTCTCTTGGTTTCCATGTGTGTTTAAAAGTAGTCGGAGGATTAATTAAACCAGCTGACATTACTACACAAGTGTAACTTCAATAAACTACAATATAAATACTACACCAGCTCTAGCTATAGCTGCTACAATTTAATTGAACAATCATGTTTGGTTATTTTTGCTAGTATATTTATATATTGTAATACAAACAGTAAAAATCAACGAGACAATGTCCATCACTGCTTCTCTTGACAACAACTGAACATGAAAAATTAAATCTGAATACAAATTTATTTAAAAATGAGAAACCAAAAGTACTAAAATCATGCATTCTACAAAAATAATAGTGAAAATGTAAGATAATTAAGAATGAAAAAAAATAAATTCATATACAAGACATTTTAATAAGTCCATAACATCACGTTGTTTAATCTTGGCCTATAGACAAGACACTCTGCTCTGAATGCAGTGAATAAGTACTGCCGTAAGAACGTTCCATTTCGAGCAGTTCAAACTTCAGCACACGAATTTCATTTTTAACAGCTTCCAATACTCCATCTTTGTCAGTGAGGATCTCAATGACATCACACAAGTCTTCATTCTCTGAGCAGCGAAAGAAAACTTCCTTCTCAAACCACAATATGACAAGAATTGCCCCAAGTGAGATTCCCGCTATTACCACAGTCCTCAGAGCCGCGCCAATTTCGTCATTGGCTAATCCACTCGTCCATCCTGCAATTGCACCCATCAATACCAGAAGTATGTCATAGTGAATAGAGTCGCGGAGCTGGTCTATTCTCATTATGTCGTGATGAAACATTGGGATAATGGTTACAATGCCAAACAAAGCTGCAATACCCAGCTTCAGACCAAACGAAATTTGAATTTCGTATCCATAAAACAATGACGATACAAAGAGGGTCATTAAATAGACCACTACAATGAGAACAAATGATCTATGGCTCATAGAGATGACTGGTCTTAACCCAACAAAAACTGATATCACAAGATTTATCAGAATGCTTAGAGGGTCAACGACTAGAAAAAATCCCATGACTAAACTTAAAAACTTGGCACTGATGCTTACAGCCCTTTTTATTGATTTTTTATATACTCTGGATGTAGAAATTTGACGTGCCTGTTGGACAGCTGAATGAATCAAACATACCAATCCTGAATTGACTACAAGCATCATAACAAAATAACCAGAAACGTACTGCAGCAATTCCATATATGCCTGAAAACCCAAGAACAAAATATAGCCTGCAGCCATAGTCAAGAGAGCAGACGGAATTCTCAATGGCTTTGTAAGCGCTTTGCTTGATATAGAAATATTCTTCAAAAGCTTACATTTCCGTAACGATATTTCTAGCTCACCCTCACATTCATTCAATGAGTCACTCAGTGACTGGTAGCATGAGTTAGCACGGTGAAGGCTGTCAATACAAGTTTCAATCTGTAGCTTTACTTCCTTTATCTCGCTCTTGAGTTCCTGCATTCTATCAAGAAGATTAGGAAAATCACTAGAATCTGTTTGAAGTTTAATTTCTTCCTCCAAATTTGACAACTTTAACAACTTTTTAGCCAAACTCTGTTTAATCACAATCAGTTGTCTTCGAAATTTGAAGCAAATTCTCAGATCAGTTTTAAGATTTTCAATGCGATCAATACATGTGGTTGAAAGATTATCATAGATTTCTGAACACGATTTTATAGCATCTACGAGCTGCTGAATATCTTCAATAGTAAGAGAACGATTTTTTTTAATGTGGTGGTCAATTTCACCTAACAGTTCTTCAATGCTATTGAAGAATTTTCGAATTTTTAGTATTTTACGAATTTTATTGATCAACAATTTCTCTTTTTCATATAGCTTTGAACACTTGGTTGCATGGTTAGCTCTATCTCTCTGTAGCTTATTTGTTAGATCTTCAACAGTAAAACCATACCTTTTTTGTATTTTACGTGCCACATTTCTAAAACCTATATTTTTCAATGACTGAAGTAGACAATCCCAGGTATGATTTTCACAATTTTGGATCCAAGCGCTCAACGTATATGATAACCTTTCACTTGCATCCCGATGGTTATGTCTAATCGTCTCCAATTCCTGGTGGGTTACCCCAATACCAATACCAATGTCCCACCAACGTGCAGCAAGGCCAATCAATTGGATACAAACATCATTCAGTTCATCTAGACCTACAGGAGCCAGAAAATGAATGCCATGAGATTGCTGGTATTGTGTAAGTTGTCTTGTGGCCATTTCTGAATGAGCGAGGTGGTACACAAATTTACGTCAAAAATATGACACTCTGCCAAGAAGGGAAAAAAAAATGCATCAATTTCTATTTAATCTAAATATGAAATAAACCAAGTCTGCTTGGAATTTTCACTAGTCATTGAGTTACCCTTACCCACTAAATAATGTTGTTGGATGGAGACATATTTTCACCAGCCAATGTTGTGAAGCATGACTACTGATTGAATTGATTACTTTGAGAATGTTCACAATAAAATCTTTGATTCAGTCGTTCTCGGCTGAAATAATTATAATAATAGGAAATTTTTCTCTTTTTAACAGCCAATATTTTTAATTATAACTTAATCCGATTGGACTTCTTGCCAAGTCCTCTTCAGGGGTCAACTGAGGTCGAACTCTCCGTGGTGATATAATAACACAAAGTAAACAGCAAGATTTCTGGAGGGCACGCTTACTGTTTATTATATCCTGGAGGGTGATTTGCATGCAGCATGGACAGCCAGCATCCTGGAAGCTCTAAACCCATGTCTCTATTAAACTTGTTGTTGTCAGGTGTCATCTGTATGTGTAGAGCTTCCTTGATCTTCAACTCACGATTCTTACTGGCTCTGTCTACAACTCTTTTACCTCTTCCCATTGAATGGGGTGATGCTGCTGCCAAGCATGTTCAGCAATGGCTAAGGGTTAAGCAGCAGGTTAAGTTATAATTAAAAAATATTGATTGTTAAAAAGAGAAAATTTCCTATTAAAATCTTTGCAATTTTATAGCTAAAGATAAAGTAAAATTGAACTATAAAAAGAAATTTTTTTTATTACAGTTTAGTGTTGCACTTCATTTCAGTGAACTCTATGGTCTAGTGCTCATAGTATAAGTGACTACTCAATAGGATGAACACAATCCTAATGTAATTTACAGCTTGACACACTTCCATCTAGGAGCTGCCCTTAATAACCTGCTGTAATTGAAGTGCTGAATTGAATAGGAAACGGAGAGATATGTCCACAGTGCTCTGTGTAGACCTCCACCACACTGCTGAATATAGAGGGCGTAATCTTGTTGACGACCTAGAGCAAATTGTATCTCCACCCTCTTTTTGCGTCGTCAATAACGTGCGCGACGGTGGGGGCCGGCGGGAGTGTCACATTATTTAACACGTTAAAATTATTTGGAGTATTAGTATCAAAATGAATACGCCAATACGTAGCTCATGCAAGTCGAAAGCTTGAGCGAGCCGATACGCAACAAACACGTGCAATGAAACGGTAGACGTTAACGCTGTCTTAACGACACTCACCTCACCAGTTGTTGCAACGGGAAACTTCAAGCTCCGGTAAACCACTAACAATACACTGTAATGCAAACCATGCATTAGCATATTAGCTCACGTGAGTACTGCGTGACTATAGGGGCGTTACCAACAATTTTTCGATCGTATACGGCCTAAAAATTTTCTGAAAAAGTAAGTTGAAAATAAAAATTCTGGCACATTAAAAGGGACATTTTTCATGAAGACTACCATCTTTTTTGTTGTGTGACGGAATGACTGACTGGCGGCGGCAGAGACTTACAGAGAACTGGAACTCTCTCGCGCATGCGCGCTTACCTGTACTTGTTAGTCAAATTCAGCTAGAGAAAGAAAAAAGTCAGCTCTTCAACTAGCCAGGGCTTGAAATAATTTAAAGTCTGCTAACTCTTATACACTGTATAGCTTTCATAAACTTTTTTTTTAATCTAAAAAAACAACAACAAAAACAAACATGTACAAAGCCATGATGACTACTGTTTCATGGTATCCCTAGGTGATGAAGTCTGTAGTATACTTGAGGAGGTAGACACTTCACAATTTGACCAAGGCAAACGCAAAGCAATATATACAGTAATGAAATGAAAGAAGTCTTGGAAGACATCTCGATCTAAAAAAACAACACAGTAATAGAAAATTGGAAATAATTGATTGACTTTCATCAATTGAATGATGTCGAGAGTTGTTTAACCACCTTCCATAGCACATTCTTCTACAAACTGACTCAAGCCCTGGTTGTCACCATTGACACCGGTCAACTAAATTACTAGAATAACAACATGAATGACCGCAGCTTCAAACAGCTCACAGTTCAGCAAGCTACATATCCTTGAATTTGGCACAATTATGTAGGTGTGGATATGCAGCAAATGGTGTAGGAAAAAAAAACGAGAGACGTTCAGGGAACACAATCAAAGTTATATGCCATATGATTTAAATTTTATATTATATGTAGGACTTTGGGAAGACATAAGTAATAAAACTGTCTACCTTCTCCTCTCAACCTTACAAAAATATTGAAATCCTTGACTACACTTTAGTCAAGTCTCACACACAACCTTACAGCATAGACTAAATTTGTTCCTGGAGAATTAGAATCTGTATAAATGAATTATCAACAATAAGACACAAATTGCTAACAACACAATGATGAGGTGGAAAACTGATGAGTTCTTAAAAAAAAATAATAGAGGACCTGAAGAAGAAATGAAAAATACTTAAGTGTATGCACTAGAATAAAAGAGACTACCAATGGGTGTATATACTATTATAAACCAATAGTGTAATGAATGATAGATCTAGCTTCGATTAGACTTTTCTGGTAGAGTTTGTCATGCCAGCTACCTTGATACCTTCATGATTTTTTGCAGAATTTGGCAACCCTCAATATACTGGTGGAAGTTTTCTTTTTCAATGAGCTAAATAAATATAAGCTTTATCAAGTAAATACCAATAATTCTCTTGAACGTCGGCCAATAAACTAAGAATGGTGGAAAGCATCGTTTCACCAGATCTTTGAACAGGGTAGAACAAACCAATAAGGATGCTGCAGTGTTTCATCCAGACATTCTTGCAAGGGGGGGCAAAATAGAGTTTTGAAAATGTAAGGGGGGGCGGGCGGCACTGGTCACCATGGGAGTGAAATAGAATTATTGGAAGGCCTATGTCCTACATTAAAAAAACATAATCTTATCTAATGAGGTCTGCATATGTCAGATCCTGACAAGTTAATTCAGCTACTCATTTTCACCTCCACCGTCTAGCAATTTTCAGTCAACTGTGACATTCACTATTTAGATGCTTTTCACACACTATTCAACTCTGACTCTCACCTCCCCTTAGGTTTATCACACGTTGATTCACACTTACGGTTGCTGGCTGGCTATAAAAAGGCCAGCCCTCAGCTCACCGTAGCAGTTGTTGAGTTTTGATCTATACAGATTCTACAACTTCCAGAACCAGAACTCTAAGCACTCGTAGTCCCTGACAGCTTAAGATAGTCTCAAATGGATATTCGCTCTTTCTTCTGTGGTGCAAGCTCTTCAAAGTCACCTGGCCACTCAAGTAGCAGTGACACAGAAGATAAAATTGACAGCAATCAATCTGATACTGAGTTTTTGGAGCCAAGTCCTGCCAAGAAAAGATTAATTGTCCATGAGAAGCATGCAAAGGAAAGATTAACTACACATGAGAAAAGCAAGAAAATCACTGCAAGCAGTCGAAAATACAACAAAAAATGGGAAGAGAGCTTCAATTGGCTGATGTTTGATAAAAATTTCCAAGGAGCTTTTTGTAAGGTTTGCAGGAAGAGAGGAATTTCTCTTCAAAGAACAGGAGGAACATGGATCTCAAAACCTTTCACGAACTGGAAGAAGGCAATAGAGAAGATGAAAATTCATGCAAAGAGTGATATTCACCTCCTATCATGTGAAGCAGAGATGGCTGCAGCTACAGCACTACAAGAAGGGTCAGTCATTCAGCAACTCCAACAAATTAATGATGAGGAAAAGTTGAAGAACAGAATGGCCATTAAAGCTCTAATTCGTTGCACCCATTTTCTAGCTCGTCGCCACATTCCCCACACAACAAATTTTGATGAACTTATTGATCTAATCGTAAGTTGTGGTGCAGAAGATTTAAAGGGGTTCCTTGAAAGAGCTAGATTAAATGCAACCTACACATCTAAAGTTGCTGTTGTTGAATTTGTTGAGGCAGTTGGCTTATGGGCTGAAGAATGTTTACTGAAACGGCTTCGCCAAGCTTCCCATTTCAGCATAATGGCAGATGAGTGCACTGATGTGACGACCACAGAAGAGCTTTCAATTTTCTTCCGCTGGGTGAACATGGACGGTCAACCTGTTGAGCACTTCTTGGATATAGTTCCATTGAAAGTAGAGTTGCACCGATATTGGAATAAGCCGATATTCCGATATACCGATATTAATGGCAGACATCTGCCGATACCGATAACTGATCCGATATTTAATTAATTTTAGTCAAAGCATAATTATGACAAAGAAATTAAACAAAACAATAAACATTATTTAGGATGACAGAAAACTGAAATTGTTCTTTATAAAAAGAAGAGTTTCTGCTCTTTCAGGGGCAAGGCGGTTTCTTTTATCGTCATATATTTCTCCTGCTCCAGAAAAAAGCCTCTCAGATGGCACGGACGTGGGAGGAGCAGAAAGATACTGCCTGGCCAGGTTGGCTAGATGTGGAAATCTATTTCGATTATCATTCCACCAGGAAAATGAATTATTCTTATGAAACGAAACCAATGGTTCAGAGAGATATTTGTCCACCTTGCTCTTGTCTGTGCTGTCAGTGTCAACAACTCCAGCTTCTTCAAGAATGTCAGAAAAACATTTAAGGACAGTTGTCTTTTGACGTTTAGGAGATGGCTCCCTGACTTCACTTTCTTGCTCAGTGCATCTGTCAACTTTCTCCTCCAGTACCTTCCGAGCTCTTAATTTTTCAATTGATCCACTGAAGAACTTATCTTTGAAGCGACAATCGAGAATTGTTGCTAATACCAAAGAACTATTGCTTTCAACATCTGCAAACCTTCTATTTAGGGCTGACAACATGTGTTGTTTCATGGTTTGTACACCTTGATCATTTTCATGATTTTCCAAAGTCTTGCGTAAAGCCCTAATAAAAGGAATTATCAGCGAAGCAGAAGCCTGTTCAGTTGATATAGATTTCGTTATCTCTTCAATTGGATTGAGCACAACAATAGCCTTGTTAACAATGTCTAACTGATTAGCCGTTAACTGTGAAATACTGTGGCCATGATCACTACAATATGCACCTAACGCCATTTTCTGTTCCTGCACACTCATCAGCATGTACAAAGTGGAATTCCACCTTGTTGGTTCATCCTGCTTGAGATGATGAACTGGAAGGCTGAGACTCTGTTGTATTTGTTTCAGTTTGGAATAAGCCAATGGTGAATGTTTAAAATGGCCAACAATTTTGCGGCAGACAGCAACTGTATCTTTAACCAACCGTTGTGATAATACACCTTCATGAACTATTAGCTGGAGTGTGTGGGCAAAGCAACCCAAGTCAGCATATCCTCCATCCTTCATAGCCTTGACCATATTGGCTGCATTATCCCGAACAATCAGATGAACTTGTTCCTTTTCAATAGACCATTCCTTGAACATGGTTTCAAACATGTTCGCAATGTTTTCTCCAGTATGAGACCCAGGAAATGATTGTGCATGCAGTACTGCTGACTTCCTTTCAAATGAATCAGTTAACCAGTGTGCTGTTAAGCTAAGCAGAGAATTACTACTAATATCTGTAGTCCAAATATCTGTTGTGAAACTTAGATACTTTACTTGTGCAAGCTCTACCTTCACTTTAATCCTTATCTCCTCGGTAATTGTAGGGATGACTGTTTCAGTTATGTAACGTCTGCTTGGCAAGCTATACCTTGGTTCCAGAGCTTGTAAGAGAGCTTTAAAACCACTGTCTTCAACAATCGAGAATGGTTGATTGTCCAATGCCACCATTTCAGCAATTTTCCTGTGAATTACCTTGGCTCTAGGATCATTCACATCCCACTTGTTGACACGGTCTTGGCTCTCAAAAAGAGTTATTTGCTTCGTCGTTGGAGCTGGCACTGGCTGTTTCCCTTCCAATTCCACTCTCTTCTTCTCTTCGTACTTCTTAAATTCCTCTGGATGTCGACTCTTCAGATGGCTTATTAAGTTGGTGGTGTTGAAACTTTTAGTTGTAGCTCCGCCACGTGACACTTTTAGCTTGCAATTATTGCAAATAGCGTACTTGGTGTCGTCAGCTAAGGAAAAAAACAGCCACAGCGCTGACTTCTTTCGGGAACCACTCGCACTCGGAGTAGCCATAGCTGGCTTTAAAAACTGAACCACACGGAAAAGAGTTTCGAGTTAGTTTGACGAGACCAAATGTGACAATGATCACGTCACTAATGTGCACGTGACCGAACGCATATCGGGAACGAATCGGCTCGTTTGAAATCGATGCCGATACCGATATTTTTCTGATGCAAAGACTATTTATTCTGCCCTTGTTGAATTCATGAAAGATAAAAACATACAGATTAGCAAGCTGGTGGGTATGGGATTCGATGGAGCAGCTACTTTCTCTGGGAAACACAATGGTGTGCAGAGTCTCCTGAAGAAAATTTCACCTCATGCACTTTTCGTACACTGCCATTGCCATTTGCTACAGCTAGCATGCGTTCAAGCAGCTAATGCTACCAGTGGGATAAAACATGTGTACATCACACTCACCACCCTCTGGACATTTTTCCACTATTCTCCTAAGCGAGCTGAGAGTCTCAAAGCAGTACAGCAGGTGCTTGACTTACCTGAGCTGAAAGTTGTGAAACCATCAGATACTCGCTGGCTGTCCCATGAACGCTGTGTGAAGGCAGTCAAAGCTAGCTACAGTGCAATTGTGACTGCTCTAAACAATATCTATGAGCAGACACAGGCACCTGAAGCTCTAGGTATCAGTAAAGCCTTATGTAGGCCCTCAACTTTAGTGGCCATATACCTCCTTGATTATGTTCTGCCACAAGTGGCGAAGTTGAGCAGAGCTCTCCAGACTGAGAGAATAGACTTGACAGCTATCACCCCTCTTGTTGATGCCACTCTCAATACACTTGATGATGCCATGTTACCTGCTGCTAACTGGGTATTAGAACTGATGGATGCAAAGAATGAGATCGAAGAAGTCACTGACATCACGTTAACCACGGAAAGCATTGCTACATTCCAAGGACAAGTGGCTGAACCGTTTATCAGGATGCTGAAGGCAAACATATCCAGCAGATTTATTTCACAAGATATTGTCTCCTCATTTGGCATCTTGGATCTGAAGAAAGTGCCAGCTGCTGACTCTTCTGACTTCCATACATATGGTGAGGACTTAATAGATGTACTATTAGCTCACTATGGTGCAGAGCTGCCTGCTAAGACTGCTGGTGGAGATGAATACACCAAAGAAGCTCTTATTTCCCGCGAAACCCGAGAGGAGTGGAAAACATTTCGAAGCTACTTATCGAAGAAGCCGAAAGGTAACCTGCACTTGCAGTTGAAAGAGCTCACCACAAGTGATATGCTTAGTGAAATTTTTCCAAACATTAGCACCCTGGCAAACATATGTCTATCTATCCCTGTCAGCACTGCTTCAGTGGAAAGGAGCTTCTCCAAAATTAAACTAATTAAAACACGAATTCGAAATCGAATTGGGCAATCACAATTATCCTATTTGATGAAAATAGCCATGGAGACACCCGAGCCGCTCTCATCTACACAATTAAATGACATTATTACAGTATGGAACAAAAAACCTAGACGAATTGCTGTGTGAATATTGTTTATTATTAATTTGGTTTACATTTTTCTCTTAATTAATATCGGTTCTTTCAAAAGGGTGGGGGGCACTTAGAATCCAAGGGGGGGCAAATGCCCCCTTTCGCCCCCCCCTAAATGAAACCCTGCGCTGTCATTGTAGCTAACGACACCATCTCAGTCACTTCTCACATGGGAATACTCCGCACATTATTCATAATTTGTATCGCCATGGTTACATTTAAGGTGTGTCACACTCAAATAGTATATAGTTCACAGTGGATAATACTCTGTATATCTGAATTACAATGCCTCGTAGAAAATCAATGAAAAAGGAGTGGCAGAGGCTGGTTCCATTTAGTGAGGACCTCTTAGATCAGTGTGTGAAGGAAGATGACATCAAAGAAATTTTCCCTTCTATAATGAAAATCTCCAGTCACTGGTATGGAGTGGGTGTGGCTTTGGGAAACTGGATGAGATACGGAGCAATAATCCCAACGAGTCTTTGACGATGTTAATCAAGATGATACACCACTGGATCAGCAATACCGACTCCCCTACCTGGAGGTCTCTCATCAATGCCTTGTACAAACTAGGTCACAAACATGCAGTGTCAGAAGTAATTGCAGATGCTGAAAGGGTTATCCTAGATGGTGAATGTGAATCAGCTGAAATATCACCCACACACAAGAATGAGGATGGTGAAAAAATGGTTGTGCCCATCAATAAATGTGATCCTGAAATCCAGATAATTAATCAGCAAGAGAAAAGGTTATTCAAGAAATTAGGTAGCCTACTTAATGTTTCCATGGATACAGTTGGTGGCGATGAGTCACGGCAACCTCTCAAAGTTTAGTGAACTATTTAAGTTATATATCTATCCACAAGTTTATGTGTGCTTTAATCATGTTTGTTTGTGATTACATCCTCACGTGTTTTTTCCAGCATGCCATATCACATGGAAGAGTGTCTAAAGTACTAAGGTGTATGATCAGCCTATTGGGGAAAAATGCTAGCTTTATAACTGGAATTCTTGTAGTTGCAAATCCTTCAAGTTCAGTGCTTCAATACATGAATTCAATCCGCATAGGCTTTTAATTCAGTATTACTGTTTTCAAAAATGTACCGTCCAACTCATGTGCTTACTCACAGACTGGGAATGCTTAATCATATCTATGTAGGGACCGTTTATATTGCAAGCCTTTTAAATAAAAATGCTGATGGCACATTTCACTTCGAATCAGTACCCTCTTCTCTGGCTATTTGTCTAGCTTCAGGTGTTGTGTTCGGATTAGCAACAATTACAACACATTTGCACTCTGATGTGGTACAATCAGGTCAACTGGAAGACCCTCTCCAATGGGACTTTCTCCTGGTGGCTGCTGGTGTAATAGTAAGTTTCTACAATGAATGGGTCATTACTAAAGCAAGAGGTGCTTACAGAACCTTTTCAGCATTGGGAGTTTCAGCTGGGGGCTATATCGGAGTTACTTGCTATGACAAGAAGATTCTATTTTACCAACCGCCTGAAGATGACGTATTAGATGAGTCAGTTAAAGTCTTCACTGACAATGATGAGCTCTTAATGCATGCTACAGGAAAGATCAGAGAAATTCAGACAGAACTGACTGAAATGGAGCATCCTTATGGCAGTGGATATCTTCCCAAATCAGATCAGAATCCTCCAGTTCAGCAATCTCTATATAGAAGGCTCAGCCACGATGCAAGTGAGAAGTGAATGAATACACTACAAGATGGATGTGCAGGAGAAGTACAATGTACAGTTACATGTAACTCTTCCTCATTCCCTCCCTCTCCCAATCTCCTCCACCTCCATTATAGCAATATTTGCTGATTTAC